>OJGD01000061.1_pt1 | contig 64915 bp, 70 predicted proteins | sample 1594571 | NCBI WGS metagenome assembly OJGD01 (sample SAMN05416771, study PRJEB24817) | seawater metagenome | isolation source: Sea water | place: Canada:Atlantic | collected 2013-11
GATCTACACTAGATCGCTCGTCGGCAGCGTCAGATGTGTATAAGAGACAGATTTTCACGAGGTCTGGCCGTGATGCAGGCGCGTGTCATCGGTGCCGGGGTCGCAGGGCTTTGCGTCGCGACGGAACTGGTCGCGCGCGGTTGCGAGGTGACGGTCTTTGACCCTTCGCCAATGCCTGGGCCACATGCCTGTTCGTGGTGGGCTGGGGGAATGCTGGCCCCTTTCTGCGAGGGCGAAACCGCCGAGGAACCTGTCGTCCGCCTCGGCCAGAGCGCGGCAGATTGGTGGGCGCGGCAGGGCGTGAGCGTGGAGCGGCGGGGCACGCTGGTGCTGACCCTGCGGCGCGATCGGCGGGAACTGGACCGCTTCGCCCGGCGCGTGGCGGAGCATGAGACGCTCGACAGCGCCGGGCTGGCCGCGCTGGAACCTGACCTTGAGGGGCGTTTCGATCGCGCCTTGCATGTGGCAGGGGAGGCGCATCTCGACCCGCGCGCGGCGTTGCGCCATCTTCGCGCCCGGTTGGAGCACGCTGGCGTTGCCTTCGTGGCTGAGCCGGGCCACGCGAAAGGGCTAACCTTCGATTGTCGCGGCCTCGCCGCGCGCGATAACCTCAAGGATCTGCGCGGGGTAAAGGGTGAGATGGCCGTTCTGCGCAGCGCCGATATTCGCTTGACGCGCCCGGTCCGGCTGCTGCATCCGCGCTATCCGCTTTATGTCGTGCCTCGCGCGGACGGCCTGTTCATGCTGGGCGCCACCCAGATCGAGAGCGACGACGTAAGACGGACCGTGCGCTCGACCCTCGAACTGTTATCGGCGGCCTATGCGTTGCATCCGGCCTTCGGTGAGGCTGAGCTGGTCGAAGTCGGCGTTGATGCTCGCCCCGCCTTTCCTGACAACCTGCCTCGCCTGGTGCGGCGGGGTGAGACGATCTACGTCAACGGTCTGTTCCGACACGGCTTTCTGCTCGCCCCCGAATTGGCGCGCGAAGCGGTGGAGGCAGCCTGTGACGGCAGCAAACCGGAGTTCTGGCATGAAGATCATGATTAACGGCACACCGACCGAGACGCGGGCAGAGATGCTTGACGCGGTTCTGGAGGAGCTCGGCTTTGGCGATGCCAAGGTGGCAACAGCCGTCAACGAGGATTTCGTTCCGGCCTCGCTGCGCGGACAGACGGCGCTGGCACCCGGCGACCGGGTGGAGATCGTCACACCCCGGCAAGGGGGCTGAAATGCGACTTTATGAAACCGACATCGCCTCGCGCCTGATGCTGGGCACCGCGCAGTATCCCTCACCCGCCGTGCTGACGGAGGCGTTCCGCCGCTCCGCCGCCGGGATCGCGACCGTTTCTGTCCGGCGTGAGGCGGGGAACGAACGGGCGGGCGCGGCCTTCTGGGATCTGGTGCGCGATTTGGGGGTGACGCTTTTGCCGAACACCGCTGGTTGCCATTCCGTGCGAGAGGCCGTCACGACGGCGCAGATGGCGCGCGAACTGTTCGATACGCCCTGGATCAAGCTTGAGGTGATCGGCCATGCCGACACGCTTCAACCCGACCCGTTCGGACTGGTCGAGGCTGCTCGCATCCTGACCGATGAGGGATTCCAGGTCTTTCCCTACACGACCGAAGATGTGGTGCTTGCCGGGCGCCTGCTCGACGCGGGGTGTGAGGTGTTGATGCCCTGGGGCGCGCCGATCGGCACCGGCCTGGGGCTGACCAATATTTACGGTCTGCGCACGCTTCGCGCCCAGTTTCCCCAAGTGCCGATGGTCGTGGACGCGGGCCTCGGCCTGCCCAGCCAGGCGGCGATGGCGATGGAGATGGGGTTCGACGCGGTGTTGTTGAACACGGCGGTCGCCAAGGCCGGCGATCCCGCCCGTATGGCGGAGGGGTTCGCCCGCGCGGTTCAGGCCGGACGGCTGGCGTTCGAGGCTGACCCGATGGAGCCGCGCGACATGGCAGCACCCTCAACCCCGGTGATTGGAATGGCGTTTCTGGAATGACACTCGACGGTTTTTACCCGATTTTCGATGGTCCCGACTGGCTGGAGCGCATGTTGCCGCTCGGCGTGAAGCTGGTGCAACTGCGGATCAAGGACATGGCAGAGCCTGATCTGAGGGCCGCATTGGTGCGGTCGCAGGCGCTGTGCCGGGCGCATGGTGCGGTGATGGTGGTCAACGACCACTGGCGACTTGCCATCGACGAAGGCTGCGACTGGGTGCATCTGGGGCAGGAAGATCTCGATATTGCCGATCTTCCCGCCATCCGTCGGGCCGGGCTGAAGCTGGGCATCAGCACGCATGATCATGCCGAACTCGACCGCGCGCTTTCATTGGAGCCCGATTATGTCGCGCTCGGCCCGGTCTATCCGACGATCCTCAAGAAGATGAAGTGGGAGCGTCAGGGCCTGGACCGCGTCACGGAATGGAAGCGCCGTATTGGTGATCTGCCTCTCGTGGCCATCGGCGGGATGAGTGTTGAGCGAGCGGCGGGCGCCTACCGCGCGGGCGCCGACATCGTCTCGGCGGTCACGGACATCACCCTGAACAAGGATCCCGAGCGCCGGCTGGAGCAGTGGATCGAGGCGACAAGATGAGCCGTTATGCCCGTCAGATCGCGGTCCCCGAGCTCGGCAAGGGGGGTGACAGCCTCCTGCGGCAGGCGCATGTGCTGATCGTAGGGACCGGGGGGCTGGCCGCGCCCGTGCTGCAATATCTCGGCGGTGCTGGCGTCGGGCGCATCCGTCTGGTCGATCCCGACCGGGTGGAAGTGACGAACCTGCACCGGCAGACGCTGTTTTCGCAATCCGATATCGGCCGGCCCAAGGCTGATGCGGCGGCGGCGGCCGTCAGGGCGCTCAATCCGGACTGCGTTGTCGAGCCGATCATCACGACGCTGGATCCGGCCAATGACGGCATGCTTTGCGACGGTGTCGATCTGGTTATCGACTGCGCCGACAATTTTGCGGCGAGCTACATCCTGTCCGACAGGTGCTACGCCACCAGGTTGCCGCTGGTCAGCGGATCGGTGATCGGTCTGGATGGCTATGCCGGTGCCTTTTGCGGGGGGGCGCCCAGCTTGCGTGCCGTCTTCCCGGACATGCCGCGACACATGGGTTCCTGCGCCGAGGATGGCGTTCTGGGCCCGGTCGTGGGGGTTATCGGCGGGCTTCAGGCGCAGATGGCGCTGGCGCTTCTGGGGCGTATGGACCCCGCGCCGCTGGGCAGGCTCGTCACCTTCGATGCACGCTCGTTCCGCTTCGGCGGCTTCCAGTTTTCCGGCGCGCCCGAGCCGGAGCGACAGCCGCGCTTTCTTGCCCCGTCCGAGATTTCCGAGGCTGATTTCCTCGTTGATCTGCGTTCCGAGGGGGAGGCCCCGCTGGTTCGCCCCGCCGCCCATCGCCTGACCCCAACCGCTCTGGGCGCGGGCGGGCCTGTTCCCGCCGCCGGCCAACGCGCGGTGCTGTGTTGCCGTTCGGGCCTGCGAGCCTGGACTGCCGCCGAACGGCTCGCCTCCGTCTGGGACGGAGAAATATGCCTTGTCGCCCTTGGCGACCCTACCGGAGAAACTCCATGAAGACCGTACTGACCACTCTCCTCCTTCTTGCGGCCACGCCGACGGTTGCGCAGGACCGGATGACCGTCATGCTCGACTGGTTCGTGAACCCCGATCACGGGCCTATCGTCGTCGCGCAGGAACGTGGCTACTTTGCCGATATGGGGCTGGAGGTCGAGATCATCGCCCCCGCCAACCCCGCCGATCCGCCCAAGATGGTCGCCGCCGGTGCCGCCGACCTCGCCATTTCCTATCAGCCGCAACTGCACCTTCAGGTGGCCGAGGGCATGCCGCTGATCCGGGTGGGCACTCTGGTCGCGACGCCGCTCAACTGTCTTCTGGTGCTGGAGGACGGCCCCATCGAGCGGATCGCGGATCTCGAAGGTCGCAAGATCGGATTTTCCGTCTCGGGGTTTGAGGAGGCGTTGTTGTCGGCGATGCTGGGGCAGGCGGACCTCGGGATGGACGATGTCGAACTGATCAACGTCAACTGGTCGCTCTCACCCGCGCTTATGTCGGGTCAGGTCGATGCGGTGATCGGTGCGTTCCGCAATTTCGAGCTAAATCAGATGGATATCGAGGGTATTTCGGGCCGCTGCTTCTATCCCGAATCCGAAGGCGTGCCGACCTATGATGAGCTGATCTATGTCGCCAACCCTGACACGATGGATGCGGAAATGATCCGCCGTTTCCTCGCCGCGACGGAGAAGGCGACGCAGTTTATCGTCAATTATCCGCAGGAAAGCTGGGAGGTCTTCTCCTCGACCTCGGCCGAATTGCAGGACGAGTTGAACGAGCGGGCCTGGGGCGACACGCTGCCCCGCTTTGCCCTGCGCCCCGAGGCGCTGGACGCGGGGCGTTATGCCCGCTTTGAGGCCTTCCTGGCTGAGGCTGGCCTGATCGAGGGCACGCGCCCCGTCTCCGATCTGGCAATCGATCTGGGCGCGCAATGAGTTACGGTGCGATTTTCCCCCTCTGGCGCGCGGCGGCGGGCCAGACATGGGACGATTACACCCGCCATGCCTTTGTGAAGGGGTTGGGAAACGGCACGCTTCCGCGTGAGGCGTTCCTGCGCTATCTGGTGCAGGATTACCTGTTCCTCATCCACTTCTCCCGCGCGTGGGCGCTGGCCGTGACCAAGGCGGAGACGCCGGAGGAAATGCGGGCCTGCGCCGCCACGGTTCACGCGCTGCTTGACGGGGAATTGCAGCTGCATATCGAGACTTGCGCAGCGGAGGGTATCTCTGAGGCCCAGCTTTTCGCAGCCCGCGAGGCTCCGCAGAACCTGGCCTATACACGCTATGTGCTCGATGCCGGCCATTCGGGCGATTTCCTCGACCTGATGGCGGCGCTGGCCGTGTGCGTGCTGGGATATGGCGAGATCGGGACGCGGCTGGCCGCGCAGGCGGGCGAGACCCCATATGCCGACTGGATCGCGACCTATGCCGGTGCAGAATATCAGCACACGTGCCGCGAGGTCGGTGCGCTGATCGACGCGGCGACCGCGCGGCGTCTGGGGGAGCAGCCGGAAAGCAGTCCGCGCTGGCCCCGCCTGTGCGCCCGTTTCGAGATGGCGACCCGGCTTGAGGTCGATTTCTGGGGCATGGGCCTCAGCGCATGAGCGCCGCCCCCGCGCTGAACATGGCCGGTCGTGCGATGATCGACGGCACGGCGATCTTCGGGCCGCTTTCGTTCGTGGCGCCTGCCGGGGAATGGACCTGCCTGCTCGGCCCCTCGGGCGTGGGAAAATCGACCGTCTTGCGTTTGCTCGCGGGACTTGGCGATGAGGTTCTCTTTCTGGGTGAGGCCTCAGCCGGTGACGGTGCACCGTTGTCTGGTCGCGTGGCGTTGATGGCGCAGAGCGACTTGCTGATGCCGTGGCTGGACCTCACCGCGAATGTCACTCTGGGCACGCGGTTGCGAGGGCAAAAAACTCAGCAGGAGCGCGCGCGGCAGGTGCTGGAACGTGTCGGGCTGGCCGGTCACGCGGGCAAGCGGCCGAACGCGCTATCGGGGGGACAGCGACAGCGGGTGGCGCTGGCCCGCACGCTGATGGAGGATCGCCCGGTCGTGCTGCTGGATGAGCCGTTCTCGTCTCTCGACGCCAGATCGCGGGCCCTGATGCAGGACCTGTCTGCCGAATTGCTGGACGGGCGCACTGTCCTTCACGTCACCCACGACACCGCAGAAGCCGCGCGTCTGGGCCGCAATGTCCTGCTGATGACGCGGGGCGGCATCGCCTCCGTACCCCCGCCGGACAGTCCGATCCCGCGCCGCTACGACGCGCCCGAAACACTCGAATTTCAGGGGCGTCTGCTGCGAATGCTGATGGAGGCAGAGTGAAATCAACCCTTCGCATTCTGACGGTAACGCTTTTGGGATTGGCCGTTTGGCAGGCCGTCGTCACGTGGGGCGAACTGCCCCGTTTCGTTCTGCCCGGCCCGCGTCTCGTCTTTACTACGTTGTGGACCAGCCGCGCGCTGATTGCCGAGCACGCGGTCGTCACGGCCATTGAGGTTCTCCTCGGCCTCGGGCTGGGTGCGGCGGCTGGCTTTGTCTCGGCTATCGCGCTGGCGGCCTCACCGCTGGCGCGGTCCCTGCTGCGCCCGATGCTCGTCTTCAGTCAGGCGATACCGGTCTTCGCTCTCGCCCCGATCCTGACGTTGTGGCTGGGCTACGGGCTCTGGTCCAAGGTCGCGATGGCGCTCCTCATCATCTATTTTCCGGTCACCTCGGCCTTCTTCGATGCGCTGATGCGAACGCCACGTGGCTGGCTGGAGCTTGCCCATGTGATGAACGCCACGCCGGGTCGTATCCTCTGGCGTGTTCGTGTGCCTGCGGCGATGCCGGGCTTCGCCTCGGGGCTGCGGCTCGCCGCTGTCTATGCCCCCATCGGCGCGATTATCGGCGAATGGGTCGGGGCATCCCAAGGGCTGGGCTATCTGATGCTGTTGGCGAATGGTCGTGCGAAAATCGACCTGATGTTCGCCGCGCTGATTGTCCTGGCGGTGTTGACGCTGGTACTGCACGCAGCCGTCGATACCGCTTGCCGAAGGCTTTGGGATGGATGAAACCCGTAACCTATCCGCTTGAGGAAGGCGCGCGCCACATGAACCATGTCGGGATCAGCGCGAGCAGGAATATACCGCATACGACAAGGAATCCGTCCTGGAATGCCGCGTTCGAGGATTGGATCATCACCGTCTGGCCCAGGAACGATGCCGCCGCCGGCATAAGCTGGGAGTCCGGCAATCCCGAGGTGTGAAGGAGGCTCGCAACCTTGCCCAACAGCTCCATCGTTGTGGAGTTGTCGCTGGTCTGGGTTGCGGCAAAGGCGTCCGCGTGCATGATCGTGCGTCGTTCGATGAACACGCTCAGAAGGTTCACCCCGAAGGCACCGCCAAGTTGCCGGATGAAGTTGGACGCCCCCGAACCCTGACCCAGAAGATGTACCGGCAAAACCTTGAGCGCGCCAGACGAAATGGCGGGAAACACCAGCCCCAGCCCCACCCGCGACAGCACCGTCCACCACGCCAGCGTCCAGAACGCGGTATGGACATTTGCGCTTGCCATCAACCAGGAGGACCCGGCAAAGACCGCCATCCCGATAGCGATCATGATCGGCGCGGACACCTTGTCTGACAACCGCCCCGCAATCGGGAAAACCAGCAGCATCGCAAAGCCCGAGGGCATCAGAAGCAGGCCCGCCTGCGTCGGTGTCATACCCTGAATCTGCTGCACGAAGACCGGCAACAGATAGGTGGACCCGAACAGACCCGCCCCCATGATAAAGGCAATGACCGACGCGGAGGAGAAGGCGAAATTCTTGAAAAGCCGCATGTCGAGCATCGGTTTGGCCGTATACATCTCCCAGGCGATGAACGCGATGGCCGAAACCACGGAAATCGTGAAGCCTGACAGGATGACGTTGGAATCCCATCCCAGACGCTGCGCGTTCGTCAGCGTGCTGAGCAGTACCGCGAGAAAGATCGACAGGATCGACACCCCGACGAAGTCGAAGGGCGGCATCGGCCCGCTTTCCTCACGCGTGGGCAGGAATATGTTTGACAGCAAAATGGCAAGGCCGGCGAACGGCAGGCCAAGGTAGAAGACGAAGCGCCAATCGAACGCATCCATCAGCACGCCCCCGATCCAGGGGCCCAACGCCGGCGCCAGAACGACGCCAACGCCGTAGATCCCCATGGCGGCGCCGCGCTTGTCAGGTGGAAAGACCTTGAACAGCATAATCATGGCCAGCGGCTGTACGACACCCGCCGCAGCCCCCTGTACCACGCGCGCCAGCGTCAGAACGGTCTCGTTCGGCGCGACGCCCCCCAGGACGGACCCCGCCAGAAACACACCCATCGACGCGCTCAACGTCAGCCGCATTCCGAAGGCACGGTTGGCCCAATCGGCCAGCAGCATTGTGGCGGTCATGGCGGCCAGAAAACCGGTGGAGATCCATTGCGCCTGTACCGCGCTGATGCCAAACGCCCCCATGACCGCCGGAATGGCGACGTTGACGATTGTGGTGGACAGCACGACCGAGATGGTTGCGATCATGATCGTTCCGGTCGCGAACCACTTGTAGGCGGCGCCGTAACGTTCGAAGTAACGATCAATCTGTGACATCGACATAGACCTCAACCATCATGCCGGGCCTGAGTTCGATGCCGTCAGCGTCGATCGACACACGGATCGGCAGGCGCTGGGTCACTTTCGTGAAGTTGCCCGAGGGATTGGGGCTGGGCAAAAGCGCAAGCTGGCTCGTCGCCGCGCCGCCCATGCCGATCACCTCCCCCTCGAATGTCCGGTCTGGAATGGCATCAACGGTGATGGTCGCAGGTGATCCGACATGGATCCTGCCGTAATCGGTCTCCTTGACGTTTGCGTCGATCCAGACATCATTCGGCGCGTGATACATCGCGATGCGCGTGCCGGGCGTCACATACTCACCGACATCGACAAAGGTCGCATCGACAAGGCCGTCGAACTGGGCCGTGATCATGCGATGCGCGAGGTCGATCTCCTTCAGGCTGCGGTCCGCCTCGGTTCCCGTGCGCTGGGCGAGAACGGATGCGATCTGGGATTCCAGCACGTTTATCTGCTCCCCGTCGGCCTCGACGATGGCCAGACTGGCGCGGGCGCTTTCGATTGCCGCGAACGCGGCGCGTTCCTGCTGGGCGGCAGTGTCCAGCGCGGCCTGGGTCTCGTCCAGGGTTTGCTGCGACGTGATATTCTGCTCGGTAAGTTTGATCGCCCTCTCCTGACGGGCGCGAGCGTTCGTCAATACGGCGAGTGATGCCTCATGGTTCGCATCCGCCGCGGCTATCCCGGCCAACGCCGCGTCCCGCCGTGCGGACAACTGCCGTTCGAGCAGCACCCTGCGTGCCTGAAGCTCCTCCAACTGCGCGTCGGTTGCGGCAAGTGTGGACAGGACGGCGTCAAGCTGCGGCTGCGAGTATTCGCGGTCGATGGACGCGATCAGGTCACCCTCCTCGACGGTATCCCCCACCAGCACTGAAATCGCCGTGACGCGGCCGGAAACCTCGCTGGATACGGTGACGACATTGGCCGTGATCCGGGCATCATTGATGTGCACCTGCGTGAATCGCGCGATCAGCCCAGGGGCGGCCAGCCAGATGGCAGCAGCAACTACGCCGGCGATCACGATCAGTTTGATCCATCTCGTGCGGCTTCTTCTGCGTGGGGTGGGCGGCACAGGATTATCCGCGCCTGCTTCGCCCGCATCCGTTTTCATATTATCAATTTTCGCCACTGCTCAAATTCTCCAATCTGGCCGTGATGCGGCTCAGGATTTTTGTTGCAATACGCAGATCCTGCTGGGAGATGCCCTCAAGAATTTCCGTGCGGCTGGTCGCTGACATCTCTTCCATCTTCTCGATGAGAGGATATGCCGCCTTCGTCAGATGCAGCGTCTTTGCCCGTCTGTCCGTGGCCGAAGGTCGGCGTTCGATCAGACCGGCATCCTCAAGCCCGTCCAGCTGGCGAACCAATGTTGCGGCCTCGATTCCCAGAGTGCGCGCCAGTTCAACCTGCGTAACCTCTTCATTTTGCGACAGCTCAAACAGAACGCTCCACCGTGCCTGCGACAGTTCGAGGTCACGAAACACCAGATCGAGATAGCGTCTCCACATGCGCGCCGAGGAGATCAGCGAGCGCGTAAAAGGCTCCTGAGCCTCGATGTCGTTCTGCATCGCTCATCAACTTTCAATAGCTTGCTAATAGATGCAAGGCTAATTAGTGTGATCTCAATCATATTGCAAGGGCCAATGCGGAACCGGAGATCCACCCAATGTACAAGAAGATTTTGCTGTGTTTCGATGGCTCTCGCGAGGGTCGGCTGGCACTGCGAGAGGGGGCGCGGCTGGCCCAGATCACAGGCGCCGCGGTGATCCTGCTGGCGGTGGTCGAAACGGGCGCGGGCAGCGCGCTGGCGCAGGGCGCGGATGTCGGCGCGCTCGCCCAGCAGCAAACCGATTTCAAGGAAATCCTCGACGAAGGCTATCGAAGGCTCTCCGGCATGGGGCTGTCGCCCGAGGTTCATATGGAGTTCGGTGATCCCGTCGCAAAAATCACTCATGTCGCGAATGCAATCGGGGCAGACCTCGTCGTCATCGGGCATCACCAGCAGGGGTTCTGGACCCGCTGGATGAGCCGCTCGGTCGCGGCGGGGCTGGGCGACACGCTGGGATGCAGTCTGCTTCTGGCGCAAAAGGTCGTCGAGGATTCAGAGCTTTTCCACAACGATTGAAGGCCTGTACCCTGCAGATCGGATGGCTGCGGTTTCATAGAGAGGTGGCCGGCGGGGTAGGTTCGCCCACCCCGCCGGCACAGGTCACATTCCGGCAATCACCTTGTCCAGCGTTGCGGGATAGTCGCGCACCCGCACACCCGTCGCGTTGTGGATCGCGTTGACGATCGCGGCGGCGGCACCGCAGATGCCCAGCTCCCCGATACCCTTGGCCTGCATCGGGTTGGCCCAATCGTCGCGTTCCTCCAACAACTCGACGGTCATCTGCGGCACGTCCGCGTTCACGGGAATGTGGTACTCCGCCAAATTGTGGTTCGCCACGTGGCCATCGCGCGGGTCAAAGGCCAGTTCTTCCTCCAACGCCATGCCAATGCCGAAGATCATGCCCCCCAGACACTGTGATCGTGCCGTCTTGGCGTTTAATATGCGGCCCGCCGCGAAGCTGCCATGCATCCGCCGCACCCGCGTCTCACCCGAGGCTGCGTGCACGGCAACCTCGGCAAAATAGGCGCCGAAAGTCGCTTGCCTGACGGCTTGCGATGTATCGCCGGGTTGAACATGGCCCAGCTTGACGATCTCATCGCCTTGTAGGATTTCGACCAAGGATCGGGTTCGATTGTCGAAGGTCGCGCTGCCGTCCTTCAACGTCAGGTCGGTTTCGCTGACCTGCAACCGCTCGGCCAATTGCCTGCGGATCGCCTGGCAGGCAAGGTAGACGGACGTGCCGCTTGAGGATGCCCCCCACGACCCTCCGGAGCCTGACGAAGGCGGCAGGTCGGTGTCGCCCAGAACCACCTCCACATCCTCACGCGGCAGCCCCAACATCTCACCGGCAATTTGTCCCAGAATGGCATATGTGCCCGTGCCGATATCGGTCATGTCCGTCTGGACCACGGCCTTGCCCTGCGGTGTCAGGCTGACGCGCGCCTGGGATTCCATCAGCACATTCACCCGCGCCGCCGAGGCCATGCCGTAGCCGATCAGCCATTCGCCTTCGCGCCGTTCCTTGACGCCGGGGCGATCTGCCCAGCCGAAGGCCTCCGCCCCGCTGTCCAGCGCTTCGCGGAACCGGCGGGAGGAGAACGCCTTGCCGCTTTCAGGATCCTTGTCCGGTATATTGCGACGGCGCAGTTCGACGGGATCCATGCCGATTTTATAGGCCAGCTCGTCCATGGCGCTTTCCAGAACGGTCACGCCCACGGCCTCACCCGGTGCGCGCACCGACCCCGCACAAAGCCTGTGCAGGCGCGCCAGATCCATCGACATCCGGCGGTTCTGACCCGAATAGAGGAAGTGCGAGGCCTGCAGGACCGGCTCGGCAAATGTTTCACCGGGCAGGTTCGATATCCGCGCGTCATGGCCCAGCCCGGTCAACCGGCCCTCGGCATCGGCGGCAAGGCGGACGCGCTGGCGGGTTTCGGTCCGACGCATCGTTGCCTCGAAAACCTGCTGGCGCTGCAATGCGACCGATACCGGACGTCCGACCTCCCTTGCCGCTATGGCCGCCGCCACCGCCTCGGGCGAGATTCCCAGTTTGGAGCCGAAACCACCGCCGACATAGGGGGAGAGGACACGCACGCGGTCGGGATGGATGCCCAATGAATCCGCGAGTTCATTGCGATTGTATTTCAGCATCTGATAGCTGCCGCGCAGGGTCAGATCCTCCCCCTCCCATGACGCAATCGAGGCATGCGGCTCCATCGCCGCGCTGGAATGCGAGGGCGTGGTATAGGTTACATCGACCGCGTAGGCCGCATCACGCATCGCCGCGTCCAGGTCCCCCTGGTCGAGCGCTTGGCCCTCCTGCGGTTCGAGCGCTGCGGTATCGGGATCGACCGCCACCACTTCGGCGTTTTCCAGCGTTACCTGCAAACACTGCGCGGCATGGCGTGCCTGCTCAAAGCTTTCGGCCACCACCACGGCGATCAACTGGCCCAGATAGGCCGCGTGATGCGGTCCCTGAACGGGCGTTTCGTTCGCCGTGCCCTGCGCCGGATTGCGCAGCAGGCGATCATCCTGAATGACAGAAAGCACGCCGGGCATCGTCGCAACCGCATCGCGATTGGACAGCACGACGTGCCCACTGTTGCCCGGCGCGCGAACCATCACGCCATGGACCATGCCTTCGACCTGCCATTCATTGGCGTAGGTCGCTTGGCCCGTTACCTTCAACGGCCCCTCGGGCCGGTCGAGCGGTGCGCCCACCAGACCCTGCACCATGTCATCGAGCCGTCGGTCCGTGACCGGAGCGTCCATCTTGAAAGACTCGGTCATGCGCTTGCCTCCTGGGTCAGTTCCGTCAGCACCGACACCAAAGTGCGCCGCGTGAGGGGGATCTTGAAATCATTTGCGCCAAAACCGCGTGCCTCGGCCAGCAGCAGATCGGCGGCTTTGCCGAACAGAGATTCGGACGGGGCCTCACCCACCAGCAACTCCTCGACCTGCGCATTGCGCCAGGGTTTTGGCGCCAGTCCGCCAAATGCCAGATCGGCGCGGCTGATGCGCCCATCCTCCACCGCGACGATGCCCGCGACCGAAACGAGCGCGAATGCATAGGACGCGCGATCGCGCACCTTGCGGTAGGTCTGGCGACCTTCGACGGGTGCGGGCAGGACGACTGCGGTAATCAGTTCGCCGGGCTCCAGCACCGTCTCACGGTCGGGCCGGTCTCCGGGCAGAAGGTACAACTCATCCAGCGTCAACTGTCGGGTTTCCCCGTCCTGCCTCAACGTTTCCACCTGCGCGTCGAGCGCGCGCATGGCCACGGCCATGTCGCTGGGATGGGTGGCGATGCAATGCTCCGACGTGCCGAGCACGGCCAGCATACGATTGAACCCGTCGCGCGCGGCACAGCCGCTGCCCGGTTCGCGCTTGTTACAGGCCATGGCGCGGTCATAGAAATACAGGCACCGCGTGCGTTGCAGAAGGTTGCCGCCCGTGGTCGCCTTATTGCGCAACTGACCGCTGGCGCCTGCCAACAGGGCCCGGCTCAGGACCGGCCAGTTGCGGCGCACGTCAGAATTATTCGCCAAGTCGCTGTTCGTGACGAGCGCCCCGATCCGCAAGCCACCGTCATCGGTCCGCTCGATCTTGCCAAGATCGAGCCGGTTGATGTCGATCAGCGATCCGGGTGCCATCACCTCCAGTTTCATCAGGTCCAGCAGATTGGTGCCGCCGGCGATGAAGGTTGCCCCGCTGGCCGCCTGCCGCGTGGCGTCTTCGCTGGTTTCGGCGCGGGTATAGTCGAACGGTCTCATACGCTTTCCTTCGCGGCCTTGCGGATTGCTTCCACGATGTTGGGATAGGCTGAACAACGGCAGAGGTTGCCGCTCATCCGTTCCGCGATTTCCTCGGTCGTCAGCTCCGGCGCGCTGTCGAGGTCATCACTGACGTGGCTGGGCCAACCGTTCGCGATTTCCTGCAGCATCGCGGTGGCCGAACAGATCTGACCAGGTGTGCAATAGCCGCATTGAAAACCGTCCTCGGCAACAAAGGCCTGTTGCAGGGGGCTGAGATTTCCCGGCTGGCCGAGGCCCTCGATCGTGGTCACCTCGTCGCCGTCATGCATGCAGACGAGGGTAAGGCAGGAATTGATCCGCTGCCCGTTCACCATCACCGTACAGGCCCCGCATTGCCCATGGTCGCAGCCCTTCTTGCTGCCCGTCAGGCCCAGATGATGGCGCAAGGCATCCAGCAGCGTCGTCCTCTCGTCGAGGTCCAGCCGATGCTGCGTGCCATTGATGGTAAGCTCAGTTTCCATGTCGAATCCTTCCCGCCGATTGTGAAGCCGGAAGCAGCATCCAGCTTGGTCGTTGTTTTTTCAGGTAAAGCGGGGAGGGCGCGGAGCAAGGAATAACTGCGCAGGCATACACGTTATGGTTGAGAAAGCAGCCTAAACGAGGACGCTCAGCCAATGCGCCTTAGCGAAAACATCCATGTCAGGGCGGTCGCGATAAAATGCTGTCTGCCCGTCTGCGGAGTGCGCTACCGGCCGATCCGGGCTGCTCTTGAAACGGTCCTCAACATGCCCATCACCAAATCCTCGAAATCGGCAGGTGCGGTGCTGTCATCCGTCAGCAGCTTTTGCAGGTGATAGCGGAATGCGGCGTCCAGCAGCAGATAGATCGAGGTGGCATCGACATGTGTGTGGCCGGTTCGCTCCAGAAACTCCTCGACCAGTTCCACAAGCCCGGCTTCGATGTCTTCCACGATCTGGTGGAACGAGGGGTCGAACATGGCCTGGGACCGGATATCATACCAAAGCCTGTGCGTCTTCGCCTCGCGATGGATGGACAGGGCGAGGCCGCTGACGAACCGCTCGGCCAGACGCTCCGGCGGGGCGTCCTCGGCCAGGATCGACTGCATTTCCGCGACGAAGCCCACCTTGTAGCGGCGCACGCAGTAGGCAATCAGATCGACCTTGTCATCGAAGTAGTAATGCAACGTACCGACGGCCACGCCGGACAGTTCGGCGATGTCACGCAGGCTGGTGCGGGCATAGCCGAGCTGTTTTAGTGCGGCTATCGCGCTGTCTGCCAGCTCGTCCTTCTTGCGGACGCGCTTCGCGACCTTGGCATCGGCCTTGGCTGCGAGGCGCTTGACCTTGTCGAGCTTGTTCATGTCCCGGTCTCACCCCCGCACTGCGTAGATGAAAATGGGCGCCGGTTTCAACCACCCCCAAGGGCGCCGTACGCGGGGCGGAAGCCTGCCCGGGCCGCGCTGTCGCCTGCTGATCAGGCAGCAACGCGCCCCGGTAGCCGGCAGAGTATCAAGGTCACGATCAATGGCCCGAAGGTCGGGGCGAATATCGATCGTGACCCTGTTCACGTCAGGCGTCCTTCGTCAGAACGTCGCCATAGGTCTCACGCAGCTTGTTCTTGAGCACCTTGCCGGTCGCGCCGATGGGCAGTTCGTCGACGAAGATCACCTTGTCCGGAACCTGCCAGCTGGCCACCTTGCCGTCGTAGGAGGCGATGATTTCCTCCTCGGTCGGCGTTTCCCCTTCGTCCGGGACGGCAATCAAAACGGGGCGTTCATCCCATTTCGGATGATATGCGGCGATGGCGGCGGCGTTGGCGATCTTGGGGTGCGCAATCGCGATGTTTTCCAGCTCAACGGTCGAGATCCATTCCCCGCCGGACTTGATGATGTCCTTCGAGCGGTCGCGAATGACCAGATAGCCGTCGCTGTCCAGCGTCGCCACATCGCCGGTATCGAACCAGCCGTCATCGGTCAGGGCGTTGTTTTCCTGGCCGAAATAGCTCTCGACGATCCAGTGGCCGCGCACTTGCAGTTCACCTTGCGTTTTGCCGTCGCGGGGCAGTTCATTCCCCTCGGAATCGACGATGCGCACGTCCACACCCCACGGCGGGCGGCCCTGGCCTTCGCGCAGCTTGAACTTCTCGCTCTCGCTGAGCCCGGAGTGCTTTTCGAGCATCTGGTTCAGCGTGCCGAGGGGCGAAGTCTCCGTCATGCCCCAGGCGTGGATCAGTTCGACGCCATATTTTTCGCGGAAGTCCCGGATCATGGAGGGCGGCAGCGCCGATCCACCGACCACGGTGCGCTTCATGGAGTCGGGCTTGATGCCGGTGCTCTTGAGCGCGGCCAGCAATCCCATCCAGATCGTTGGCACACCCAGCGATATCGTCACCTTCTCGGAGTCGATCAACCGGACCAGGCTTTCGCCGTCCAGATTCGGCCCCGGCAATACCAGTTTCGCCCCGACGCCAGCGGCAATATAGGTCGAGCCCCAGGCATTGACGTGGAACATCGGCACGACCGGCATCACAACGTCGCGTGCGGCGATGCTCATCCCGTCGGGCTGGTTTCCGCCAATCGTGTGCAGAATGAGAGAGCGGTGCGAATACTGCACGCCCTTGGGGTTGCCGGTCGTGCCGGACGTATAGCACAGAACGACGGGGGAGTTTTCATCCAGTTCCGGCCATGCGGGCACCGGATCGTTCTCGGCCAGCATCTCGTCGTAGAACAGCAGCCCTTCGACCATGGCGGCGGCTTCCTCATCACGCGGACCCATCAGGACATAGTGCTTCACCGTTTTCAGGTGCTCGCCCAGCTTGGCCACGATCGGCAGGAATGTGCGGTCCACGAACAGCACTTCGTCACCGGCATGGTTGAAGATATAGATCATCTGTTCGGGGGTCAGACGCGGGTTGATCGTGTGAACCACGCGCCCGCCGCTGCCGATCCCGAAGTAAAGCTCCAGATGGCGGCGGTTGTTCCAGGCGATGGTCGCGCAGCGTGCGCCGTCGGACACGCCCAGCTTGTCCAGCGCGGCCTTCATCCGCCGCGCGTTGACGCCGATCTCACCCCAGTTGGACCGCGTGATCTGGCCATCCGTTTCGACCGAAACGACCTCGGTTCCGGCGTGATATTTCTCGGCGTGATCGATCAGCGAACCTGTCGACAGCGCCTGATACATCATTGTTCCATACATACTGTTCTCCTTTATTCTGCTGCGATCGCAGCTGGTGTAGTGCCACGGATCGGGCCCGCCGCCCGTTCCGCGATCATGATTGTCGGCGCGTTGGTGTTGCGCCGCAGGCGGCACCGGTCGCGCGCGTTTTTTCGGTCGGAATTTCGGTGACATGTGCGCCGTTGATAATCGTCAGGTCCTTGCGGGGTTTCTGGACCGGATGCAGCTGGGCCGCAGCGGTCGAACATCCGTAGCCCCTGCTGCCAGCAGGCAGGCAGGCGGACACAAAAGGATCCCCGGACAGGCGTACCGCAGGGAGATACCCCGCAGAACCACCGCCCACGATCACGTAGTTACATGACGCATTGAATGGCAATTTCATCTTCCCTTGACGCAGTCTTTTTGCTGCTCATGTGAAGGTGAACATATAATCTGGACATGTGTCCAGCAGAATTGCAGCGAGCGGTTCATTTGCTCGAAACCGGACATGGCCCGACATGAAGCTGGATCAGATCACCCCGATCACCATCAGGCCGACCCCGGTGAACGTCGCCAGAAACACCGTTTCGACCACCAGCAGCAGCGCTGCGGACTTGCCGACCTTCAACAGGTCCCTGGGCACCGTTTTCAGCCCCACCGCGGCGATGGCAATCAGCAGCAAAGTGCGCGAACCGTCGGCGGCCAGTGACAGCACGATTTCGGGCAGGGCAACCAGGGAATTCAATGTGGCAAGAACGATAAAACCGATCAGAAACAACGGCACGACGGGTTGCGCCTCACCGCTTGTCTCAGTCGAATGGCCCAGCCTGCTGCGCACGATCAGGGCGATGCTCACGACCACGGGGGCCAGCATCGCGACCCGGATCAGCTTGACGAGGGTCGCCGTCTCACCCACCGTGTCGGACACGGAGAATCCGGCCCCTACGACCTGTGCCACATCATGGATGGTCGCCCCCAGATAGATGCCAATCACGGTGTCGGTAGGGGCCACGAGCGATCCCAGGATCGGGTACAGGATCATCGCGATCGTCGAAAGGATGGTGACGCCGACCACGGTGAACACCAGCTGGTCCTGGGCATTCTTCTCCTGCGGCAGCACGGCGGCTATGGCCAAGGCGGCTGACGCACCGCAAATCGCAACCGAGCCTGAGGACAGGACCGCAAAGCGCGGTCCGAACCCGAAAAGCCGCGCCACGATCATGCCAAACCCGATGGTCGCGACAACACCGCCGACAACGAGTGCGACGACCGGCCAACCCAGTTCGAGCGCCATGTCAAAGCTGATCCGCAAGCCGAGCAGCGCCACGCCGAAACGCAGAACCGTCCGCGCGCCGAATTCGACGCCGGGACCGCAGCGGATGTCTTCGGACAGGAAATTGAGCGCAATGCCCAGCAGCAGCGCCAGCAGCATCGCGGGTGCGCCGTAATGCTCGGAAATGAACAGACTGGCCAGCGCGACCGTTATGGCCAGAACCATGCCCGGGGCTATGCTGCGCAGCTTCGCGATTGCGTCTCGGGTCCGGTCGGCCAGTGCGGTCATGGCTCATCCTCGATCTTGGCAGCGTATGGGCGGACGACACATGCCATCGTGCACTTCCCTTTTCGCAGGCTCTTTCGCGGAACGATAGAGCTTCGCCAGAACAAATTTAGCCAGAACAAATTTACCGTGAACCCATTTGCTGTGGTCGAGAGTTTTCGGCAGTCATACAACCGCGTGCCACGGCATCTCAGGCAATGCGCCGCACGGTTGCGGCAGGCCTCACAGTTGTGCCGTGCTGTCTCTCTTGACCAGATTCACCGGTAGGGGTGTGGCGTCCCCGGGATCCGGGCTCTGCCCACGGATCATGCGAATGACCATCTCCGCCGCACGTGCACCCAGACGTTGGCGCGGCTGATGGATCGTCGTCAGCGCGGGAATGAAATGTCCGGCAATTTCGATATCGTCGAAACCTACGACACTGACATCCGTCGGAACGCGCAGACTCGCCCGATGGATTTCCCCGATAAAGCCCAGAGCACATTCGTCACTGGCACAGAACACGGCGGTGGGGCGTTGGGCCTGCGGGGTGTCGATCCACGTTTTCGCGGCCTCGACACCGGATTTCATCGTGAAGTCACCGGTATAACAATGCCCCGGTGTCAGGCCGAGTGTCCGCAAAGCTTCAGCCCAGCCCTGCGCCCGGGTCTTGCTCAGAACGTTGCCCGCAGGACCTGTGACATGGGCGATTTTCGTATGTCCCAGCGATGCGAGATGTTCCACCGCCAGCTTCGCACCGGCGATATTGTCGATGGCGACCTTGGGCAGGGTGCTGCCCTCGATCCATTCGCACGCCAAGACCATAGGCAGACCGGTCCTCGTTATGCTCAGCGGGTCCTGCGCACTGTCCAGCAATATGATGCCGTCTGCCCGGCCATCGCCGGACAGACGCATGACCTCGGCATCACGATCGCCCTGCGGTGCGGTGTCCGCGATCAACACGCCAAAGCCATTCGTCGCGGCGACCTTGGTTATCGCGGACAGAATAAGGCTGAAGAAGGGATTGGCGAGGTTGGGCGTCAGCACCAGGATGGCGTTCGTGCGCTGAGTGCGCAAATTGCGTGCAACCGAATTGACGGTATAGCCCGTCTGCTGAACCGCCGCCATGACCCGCTCGCGCGTGGCGATCTGCACGCGGTCCGGATGTGCAAGCGCGCGGCTGACCGTCGCGGTCGAGACACCGGCAAGTCGCGCAATGTCTGAAATGGTCGGTTTTCCAAGGGCGCGAGGGTCAATCTTCATGGCCGCCCTTTCAGCACAATAAGTGGGTTGACGGAAATGATATTCGCCGACAATTTAACATGTAAACGATTACATCGACTCAAGTCGAACCGTGAATGCCCCCAAAGAGGGCAGGTGGGAGGATGCTATGAAAACGATGAAGGGCCCCGCGCTCTTTCTGGCGCAATTCGCGAGCGATGACGCGCCGTTCAACTCTTGGGATGCGATCACGAAATGGGCCGCCGACTGCGGTTATACGGGTGTGCAGGTGCCCAGCTGGGATGCACGTCTGATCGATCTGGATCAGGCCGCGCAGAGCAAGGGCTATTGCGACGACTGGAAGGGACAGGCCGAAGCGAACGGGGTCGAAGTGACCGAGTTGTCCACCCATCTGCAAGGCCAGTTGGTCGCTGTGCATCCGGCCTATGACGTGGGCTTTGACGGTTTCGCGGACGCTTCGGTGCATGGTGATCCCAAGGCGCGGCAGGAATGGGCCGTCGATCAGGTTCGCAAGGCGATCAGCGCCTCGCGCAATCTGGGGATCGGTGCGCATGCGACATTCTCTGGCGCTTTGGCGTGGCCTTATCTTTATCCTTGGCCGCAACGCCCGGCGGGTCTGGTCGAGCAGGCCTTCGACGAGCTGGCCCGCCGCTGGCGTCCTATCCTGGACCATGCAGATGAAAACGGCGTCGATATCTGCTATGAAATTCATCCCGGTGAGGATCTGCACGATGGCGTCACCTTCGAGATGTTCCTCGACCGTGTGAACGCGCATCCACGCGCCAAGATGCTGTACGATCCATCGCATTACGTCCTGCAATGCCTCGACTATCTCGACAATCTGGACATCTACGCCGACCGGATCGGGATGTTCCACGTCAAGGATGCCGAGTTCAATCCGACGGGGCGGCAAGGTGTTTATGGCGGGTATCAACCTTGGGTGAACCGGGCGGGGCGCTTTCGCTCACCGGGCGACGGGCAGGTCGATTTCGGCGCCGTGTTCTCGAAGCTCGCGGCGATGGATTTCGAGGGCTGGGCGGTCGTCGAATGGGAATGCTGTCTCAAACACCCCGAAGACGGCGCACGGGAGGGGGCGGCCTTTGTGCGCGATCACATCATCCGGGTGACGGAACGGGCCTTTGACGATTTTGCCGATGGCGGCACGGATGAGGCGGCGAACCGCGCAATGCTCGGTCTGGATCGGTGAGCGCCTTCGCCGGGATATCTGAACAACCAAGAAGGAACGCGAGATGAGCGATCGCATCAGGCTGGGCATGGTCGGCGGCGGCGAGGGCGCATTCATCGGCGCCGTTCACCGGATCGCCGCGCGCATGGACGATCACTACGAATTGGTTGCGGGTGCATTTTCATCAGACGCGCAGCGCAGCCAGCGATCGGCGCAAGCCTTGCGCGTGGCCCGTTCCTACGAAGATTTCGTCGAGATGGCCAAGCGTGAAGCCCGACTGAAGCAGGGCATCGAAGCTGTCGCCATCGTCACGCCGAACCATCTGCATTTTCCCGTCGCGCGAGAGTTCCTCAAACGTGGGATCCATGTGATCTGCGACAAGCCGCTGACCTCGACCCTGGCGGATGCGCGCAAACTTGCCAAGGTGGCGGAACGTTCGGGCGCGTTGTTCATCCTGACCCACAATTATTCGGCCTATCCGATGGTCCGGCAGGCGCGCGCGATGATTGCCAACGGCGATCTGGGAACGCTGCGGGTCGTACAGGTCGAATACCCTCAGGACTGGTTGAGCCGCACGCTGGACAACAAGCAGGCCGCGTGGCGGACCGACCCTGAACAGTCCGGGGCTGGCGGTTCTACCGGCGACATCGGAACCCACGCTCATCACCTCGCCGGGTTCGTCACCGGGCTGGAGGTTGAGGAGCTTGCCGCCGATCTGCACAGTTTCGTTGACGGCCGGGTGCTGGACGACAACGCCCACGTCTTGATGCGCTATCGCGGTGGGGCGAAGGGAATGCTGTGGTGCTCGCAGGTCGCCGCCGGCAATGAGAATGCACTGCGCTTGCGGATCTACGGTGAGGATGGCGGTCTGGAATGGTCGCAGGAAAGCCCAAATGAGCTTTGGTACACACCATTGGGTGAGCCGAAACGTCTGCTGACCCGCGCCGGTGCCGGGGCCAGCGATGAGGCCGCGCGATTGTCGCGCACACCGTCGGGCCATCCGGAGGGCTATCTGGAGGGGTTCGCGAACATCTACTCCGAAGCTGCGGCGAAAATCGTGGCGGCCCGCGATGATAGCCTTCTCGACGAGGCGGTGCACACGCCGGGCATCACGGACGGGCTGGCCGGTGTCGGTTTCGTCGATGCCTGCGTTCGCTCGTCCCGGCGTAACGGCGCATGGGTGAAGATGTGAGCGACGCTTCGATCCTTTCCCTCAACGATGTGAGCCGGGATTTCGGACAGGTGCGTGTTCTGCACGACGTCGATTTCGCGCTGCATGCCGGGGAGGTTCATGCGCTGATCGGTGAGAACGGGGCTGGAAAGTCTACCTGCATGAAGATCCTCGGCGGCTATCTGGCGGCAAGTCAGGGGGCCGTGCAGATGCGGGGGCACGACACGGTTTTCGTCAGCCCGCAACAGGCCGAGGCCGCGGGAATCGTGATGATCCATCAGGAGTTCAACCTGGCGGAGCAGTTGAGCGTGGAGCAGAATATCTTCCTCGGCCGCGAGTTGCGTCGCGGGGGCTTTCTGGATCACGCGCAGATGCGGGCCCAGACGCAGGTCTTGATGGACCGGTTGGAAACGCATGTCGATCCGTCGGCCAAGGTGCGCGACATCTCCGTTTCCGACAAGCAGATGGTCGAGATCGCGAAGGCGTTGAGCCGCGACGCCCGTGTCCTGATCATGGATGAGCCGACGGCCGTTCTGACCAACCGTGAGGCCGCCGTGTTGTTCCGCCAGATCGAGCGTCTGCGCGGTGACGGGGTCGCGATCCTCTATACCTCGCACAAGCTGGAGGAGATCGCCCGGATCGCGGATCGTATCACCGTGCTGCGCGATGGTCGCGTGGTGGCACATGACACCGCTGCCGCATTCGATGTGGACCGGATGGCGCGCGACATGGTCGGCCGCGACCTGACCAATCTGTTTCCGGATCATGAGGGCCGGGATCATCAGGAAACGGTGGTCACCGCGCCGATCCTGCAAGTCGAAAACCTGACCGTGCCCGGGATGGTCCACGACCTCAGCTTTGATCTGGCTCCGGGCGAGGTTCTGGGCTTCGCCGGTCTGGTCGGCTCGGGCAGGACCGAGGCGATGGAGGGTCTGATGGGTCTGCGCTCTGCCACCGGAACCGTTCGGCGCGACGGACAGCCCGTGACGATCCGCAGGATGCGCGATGCGACCCGCGCGGGCCTTGGATATCTGACCGAGGACCGCAAGGGGCGCGGGTTGATTCTGTCGCAGGGAATGCGGCCAAACCTCACTCTGCTGGCCCTGCGAAAGTTCGTGCGCGGCCTGATCGACCGAAAGGCCGAGGACGCGGCGCTGGACACCGCGATCGAGGAGTTCGACATTCGCGCGCCCCATCGCGCCGTGGCCGTCGGCAACCTGTCAGGGGGCAACCAGCAGAAACTCCTGCTGGCCAAAATCATGCTCAACGCGCCCGATATCGTCATCATAGACGAGCCGACGCGCGGCATCGACATCGGCACGAAAAAGCAGATCTACGCCTTCATCCGCGGCCTCTCACATCAAGGGCGGGCCGTGATCGTCATCAGCTCGGAAATGGCGGAGATCATCGGCCTGTCCGACCGGGTTGTCGTCATGCGGCAGGGACGTAAGGCCGGTGAACTGGTCCGTCACGAAATTTCAGAAGATTCAATCGTTCGCCTCGCCATGGGGCTGGATGGCAAGGAATACGCAGCATGACCGAACAGACAAAACCGCGCCGCGCCGCGTTCGACCTTCAGGTTTTGGGACCGATCATCGCCCTGGCGGCGCTGATCGTCATCGGTGCGTTGATGAACGACAATTTCCTCAGCTACGCAAACGTGACGAACGTGCTGTCGCGATCCGCCTTCATCGGGATCATCGCCGTAGGAATGACCTTCGTCATCACTGCGGGCGGACTGGACCTGTCGGTCGGCTCGATGGCGGCGTTCATAGCCGGGTGCATGATCCTGGCCATGAACGCGCTGGTGCCGACGTTGGGCACGGGTTGGGGCACGATCTTCGCCGGAATGGCGATTGCGCTGGCGCTGGGGCTGATCGCCGGGTTGACGAACGGCTTGCTGATAACCCGTGCCCGGATCGAGGCGTTTATCGTGACACTCGGCACGATGGGTATCTTTCGCAGTCTGGTGACTTGGCTGGCTGATGGCGGGACGATCAGCCTCGATTTCACGCTGCGCGGCGTCTACCGCCCGATGTATTACGGCGGCATTCTGGGCATAAGCTGGCCAATCATCGTGTTCGCACTGGTCGCCATCGTGGGTGAGGTCGCAATGCGTCACACCACGTTCGGGCGGCATTGCGCGGCGATAGGCTCCAACGAGCAAGTCGCGCGCTACTCCGCCATTCCTGTCGATCGGGTGCGTGCGTGGGCATATGTCCTGCTCGGCATTCTCGTCGGTATCGCCACGATCATGTATGTGCCGCGCCTGGGCAGTGCGTCCTCCTCCACCGGAGTGTTGTGGGAGCTGGAGGCGATTGCCGCAGTGATTATCGGCGGCACGATGCTAAAGGGCGGCTTCGGGCGCGTCTGGGGCACGGTCGTGGGCGTGCTGATCCTAGGCCTGATCGATAACCTTCTCAACCTGACCGACATGGTCAGCCCGTATCTGAACGGTGCCATCCAGGGGGTGATCATCATCCTTGCCGTGGTGCTGCAACGTCAGAAAAAGGCCGAGAGATAACGGCCGAGATTCACTGCGGACAACGTTCCGATCAACACATGGATGGGAGAAAACCATGAAGATGATGACCACTCTGGCGCTGGCGACGATGATCGCGGCACCGGCCTTAGCCCAGGATACCGCCGTTGTCGGCGTGTCCATTCCCGCCGCGACCCATGGTTGGGCTGGTGGTATGAACTTCCATGCGCGTGAGGCGATCGACCGGCTGGAGGCGACCTATCCCGAACTCGACTTCGTTCTGGCGACAGCCTCCGATCCGGGCAAGCAGGTTTCGGATGTCGAGGACATGATGGCGACCCGCGACATCGACGCGCTGGTTATCCTGCCGTTCGAAAGCGATCCGCTGACCGGTCCGGTCGCGGCTGTCGCGGATAGCGGTGCGTGGGTGACGGTCGTGGATCGGGGGCTGGCGCAGGACGGAATCGAAGACCTGTACGTGGCAGGCGACAACCCTGGCTTCGGACGCGTGGCAGGCGAATTCTTCGTCAGCCAGATGCCCGAGGGCGGCAACATCGTGGCCCTCCGGGGCATTCCGACCAGCATCGACAATGAACGTGTCTCGGGTTTTGAGGAGGCCATCGCAGGGTCCGGGATCGAGATCATCGGAATGGAGCACGGCAACTGGAACCGTGACGACAGCTTTGAGGTGATGCAGGATTTCCTGTCCAAGCACGCCGAGATCGACGCGGTCTGGGCATCCGATGACGATATGGCCATCGGTGCAATTGCCGCAATCGAGGCGGCAGGGCGTTCCGGTGAAATGTGGGTGCTCGGCGGTGCCGGCATGAAGGAGATGATCGCGCGCGTTCGCGATGGCGACCCTATGGTTCCCGCCGACGTGACCTACCCGCCCAGCATGATCGCCACGGCAATCGAACTGACAGCTTTGAACTTCGTCTCCAATGCGCCGGTCTCGGGTGATTTCATCATCGGTTCGGTTCTGATCACGCAGGACAATGCCGGAAAGTTCTATTTCCCGGATTCCCCGTTCTGACCCGACGTGATGAACTGAATGCGAAGGCCCCGCAGCACGTGCTGGCTCATTCCGGCTTTTGGGACACAACTACAACGGCTACCGAGAAAACCCTCGGTAGCCATTTGATTTTAAGAGCATATTCTTCAGACCGTTTACACGAGACGCGGAACTTTTGTCCCGACGCAACAGTAAGCAGAAAAATCGTTCTGGGATTTCGTCGCCAAGGAAATTGGCCAACATCCCATTCGGCCTTGGAGGCCTTCTTGACAGATCAATACCGACAGATCGGAGATCGTATGGTCAAGAAGCTCAAGCAGCTGAAACTTTTTCAAGTCTACCCTGCCGTGCTGGCAGATTTCAACCTCAATACCTGCGGTGACCCGGACTGCGGCAACTTCGGCGTTCCGCCCGACTTCGCGATCCCTGAGTTCAAAGGAAAGAACGCGGCGCAACGGAAACAGGCGGCCTAGGCGAGCATCCCGGCCCTAACGACGGGGCTCGGCTCCTACACCATGTCGAGCGACGATCATCATCCGCGTATTTCGGAGGCCTTCGAATACGCAGGCGACCCGGTCGGCTGGGATGACGGCCGATCCATGGAATGCGGCCATCAACGCGGCAACGGCGTCTGCGATATCAGCTTCTCGATCCTGTCGAACGAGCACTTTCTGGAAGAGTATTATCGACTGCTCTTCGCCGGCGGTTGCCTTGAGGGCTAGTGTGTGGCGCGTGCGGCGCGCGGTATCTCGAGAACTCCGACGAGTTCATATTCAATGGCACGCACGGCAAGCTGGCACCAGGTGGCAATCGCCGAAAGGAGAAGCCATCAGGATTCCGTATCATCCACCGCCCCTGCAAAGGCAAGCGTGGCGCGCGTATCTCGGTATCGCTGGATCACCAAGCGCAGAAGCAACTGCGCGACAACGTCCGAATCCTGAGGTGCATCGTCAACGGGGACAGCATCACAACCATGCGCCGTGTGCTGGCTGACCCCGACACCGGCAAGCAGATCGGTGTGAGCCGCCTTTACAGCCGCATCTTCTGGTTGGAGAAAACCTTGCTCGCCTTCGAGCGCGCGAAGCTGAAGGAATGGAAGCAGCGAGTGGAGGCGTCCGACCGCTTCAGCCACATGCGGATCGCCCACGACGACGTCACGATCTCGGTCAACTGGGAAAGCCGATTCGATCGACGGCTGACGCCCCTCCAGTTTTCGGTCTCCGCCGACATTCGGAGCGGATATGTCTTTCGGATCGACGCGAACTTCGATCCGAATGTCGACCGCGATCCGTATCCCTGGCACCAAAGAGACGCTCGAGATCCCAAAAATGGCGACGACGGCACCGGTCATGCTGACTCCGGCCATGCGTCTTGGGGCAGATCCTGAGAAACCGAACGGACGGCCAAGGAAAGCGCCCGATCCGAGGCGGGTCCTCTACAGGCCCTGGCTATATCACGGCACGCCGCTGTGGCGGAAGTTTGAGTCCCGATAGCGGCCCCAAACCACTACTGCTGGTTCGAATGTAGATATTCACCACAAAATCTTCCGTTACCTAACGCTTGAACCTATATTCTTTGCAGGCGTGCTCTCGCACAGTGCGCAGCGGCGATGGCGAGGAGGAAGAGCAAGCATGGCAAACCATGAGTATTCAGTTGTGGGCCATAGTAGAGCGAGAATCGGGATGTTCATCGCGGCCGTCGCGGGAGCCGTCTCCGGCGCGCTTGCAACTCTTGCTGGGCTGACAGCGACATACCTCTCCAACCAACAAGTCGAGGTGCCCGACCTTATTTTGTGGCCGGTTACCGGCACCGTCATCTTCAGTCTGCTTTTTCTGGTTTTCAACAAGTATATCTGGAGAGTAGTGCGGCTACCTGGCGTTGTAGGCGTTCCTGACCTTGAAGGCAGCTGGCAGGTTTCTGGAAAATCCTACGATCCAGAAAACAATCCAAAATATGACTGGAGCGGCGTGATCGACATCACGCAATGCTACGAGAAAATCACAGTCCACCTTCGGACGGAGCAAAGCTCATCGAAGAGTATCTCCGCGGCTGTAGTAAACGAGGGTCGAGCGGGATATCGACTGATATATAGCTACGAGAATAAGCCGGATGCTGGCGAGAAAGAACTCGTTCCACACCTTGGGCACTGCGATTTCCTGTTCGACGCAGACCTCAAGACCGCACGTGGCAACTATTTCAATGGCGGCGGACGCATGACGCACGGAAAGATGACACTTACGAAGGTGGATGAATAATGGAATGCATCGAAGATCGGCTGAAGCGCCTGAAATCACGTCGGATGGACGCTTCGAACGTGCCGATTTCAACCCGAGGTTATGTGGAGGACTATGATCGGCGCACGAGCAATCAAGCCACGAGATATGCCTTGGGGGCGATGCAGGAGGTGGACTTTCGATCCACGGAAATTTCGCGTGAAGAGGCGCAAAAAGTTGAGAAGGCATTAGGGGAACGCCTGGTGAAGCACGGCTATCGGCCTCGCTTCCGACTCCAAGGATCTGTCCCCATGAACACTCATATTCGAGGCGTGAGTGATGTCGATTTATTGGAAATCCTTGGGGAGACTTTCACGTTCGCGCCTTCCGGCCCCAACGCTCTCAACTATACTCCTTCCACACGTCCAGGAACCATTGCGGACGAAGTTCTCGCAATGCGGTCTGCCTCGGAGGAGGAGCTGACTACGCACTTCTGGGGGGCAAAAATTGGGCGATTGTATATTTGACAAACCAAGAATCTAAGAGCGACTGACCCGTGCCGTCGCAGGCGGCTCAGTCCTCTGGCTTATCCGGGACAGGTGCGGGCTTCTGCTTCGCCAGCTTGCACAGTTTTTCGTCAAAGCGCGCCTCGTCGTCGTCAGTCTCTAACTGGCGGGCGGCTTCTTTGAAGCGTTCAAGTTGGGATTTTTCTTGTTGCATTCCAATTGACTCTCTCAAGGGTTGTCTGCTGTATCTTCGCTTATGGCTAACCTATCAATCGAACATATAGATGATTTTCTTTCATCCGACAAATTTCTAGATGGCCTTCATCCGCAATGGGGTGAGGGGTATCTAGGCGTTCAACAATTTAGGTGGAACATAGTCGATAGTCTTGGTGTTGGCTTGCGATCACATCTTGTGGTGAGCCTTAAGGCGTCCTTAGACAGACCAACCGTTTCGCTAATTGTCTTAGGCCATCCAATCTACCGACTAGATGTAGTCCCAGATTCCGAAGAAAAGGGGAACCCGCCTTGGGCTGCCGCTCTGGGGCTTCCGAATTACGTTAACGGAACGCATACCCATCCTTGGTATGCGAACAAGGGACACGTCGCGAAAAACTGGGATAAAACCCTGCCTTGCCGTGAGCCTATTTCGCAGAAACTGTCGGAATTGGAACATGTGATAGCGCATGTCGCAGAAACGCTTGGGATCACAATGACGAACGAGCAAAGGGTTGTTTATCTTCCCAATCAAGGTAGATTCATCAACTAAGGAGGGCGGAAATGGACTGTGTAAGCCTACGAAATATGACCAGCCGCCTCGATAGTTGTGTCGAGAGCGCTAACGGGAGCGTGTTCAAAACACACTGCCTTTACCCCTCTTTTTCCCCTGTTTTTGTGACAATTTCTGTTTGGGGCGATGGTTTCCGAGTTTCGGATGATGGCGGCGCAACTGAAAGCGTAGTGCGTCAAGGCCTGCCCCCTCAAGCGCTAACCTCTGCACTAAAGGCGGCTAAGAACAAATACCATCTTATTGAGAATGATGGGGTTCTTTCTCTTAAAGTGGACAGTGGAGACTGGTTAGAGAACGCCATCCTTGCGGTCTCTAATGCTTCAGCTATGGCGGCAAATCTGGCTTATGCATATGTCGAGCAAAAGACATCTAAGGATATAGTGCCTGAAATTATCGCAGCGGTTTCTGAATTTGCTCCACCCAGACAGATTGCAACTGACTATCAAGTCCGAGGCCATAGCGGTAAAGAGCGAAAGTTTGACGTCGCTGTAATTGGCGCGCGAAACCTCTTATTCAAAGCAGTAAGCCCTTATGCGGGATCAGTTAATTCCGCGTATGTTGCATTTTCTGATACCTTCCATGAAGGCAGTCAAAGCCACCCTGACAGCATTGGGTATGGAGTTTTTCGCGAAAAACTCAGCAGCGAAGATTCTACTCTGCTAAATGACGTAGCCATCCTTGCTCCTGTTTCTTCGGTTGGACCAGCTGCGAAACGAGACTTCCTTCGCGCTTCTTAAGGCCTTGCATAAGTGAGGCGTTTGCCGACTGCCCCTAGAAGGGCGGTTTGACCACGCTGAACATCATCAACACCATTCGCAACGCGGTTATTGTAACGAAACTCAAACTCCGCTGCATAGCGGTGCAAATGCTTCTTTGCGCAGTGCTGATAGGTGCCCTTCATGCCGCGTTTGAAGATACTGAAATAGCCTTCAACCGTGTTCGTGTGAACGGTGCCGCGCACATACTCGCCAGCGCCGTGACGGGTGAAGTCGTGCCCCGCGAAGCTATCCACCAGCTTGCGATACTGACCTGCTTCGTCGGTGTAGACGATTGCCTCGGCTGCGATGTTCTCGCGCAGGATCGGCAGAAGCGTTGAGGTCTTGAGGTCGTCCACAACCATGTTCTTGGTGCGACCAGTGTTGCGGTCCAGCAGGGTCAGCAGCTTGTGCTTGTGGGCGTAGCCACGGCCCTTCTTGGTGTGCTTCGGTTTGATGGTGCGGTCGTTGCCGATGAACGTCTCGTCTACTTCTACAGTGCCGCCACCCGCGCCGAAATCAACAGTGCTGTCGTTGCGCATAGCTTCGCGGATGCGGTGCGCCATGAACCAAGCGGACTTGTGCGTAATCTCAAGAACGCGGTGAAGCTGGTGCGCGCTGATACCTTTCTTGCTGGACACCATCAGGTGAATGGCTTGCAGCCACTTGAACATCTCAATGTGGCTTTCCTCAAAGATGGTGCCCTTGCGCACGGTGAACTGGCCACGGCAGTCGCGGCACTTCCACAGACCATGGCGCACCTTGCCTTCGGGGTTCTTCTTGCTGGCCTTCGTGCGGACGCCCTCAAGGCGGTAAGCGCGATCCACAGTGCCGCAGTGAGGGCAGACAGTGCCGTTCGCCCAGATGATGCTCTCAACGTGGGCGAAGGCTGCTGCTTCGTCGTGCATGTAAGGCTTGGACAGGATGGACATGGCGGAACCCTCTAACGTGTTGGGTTAGGTATAGGGAATCCGCTTGGGTTTGTCAAATATACTATCGCCAAAAATTGACAGGTCTAACGCCAAGTCCATCCAGCTTTCCGAAGGTGGTTTCCGGCGAAAGGTCGATGTCGTTCCGTCGCACTGGTTCGACAGTGTTAACTATCAAACATACCAGAATGAGATTTTTCGCGGTGTCTGCATCGTGAATAAGAACACGAAAGAGAGCCATCGCAACTATCCCTTTTTGTTCCGGCACCACATCGACCAAAAGGGAAAGGAAACCGATGACGGCGCGAAGATGGCCATACGATTGCTGAAGAATCTCAGCGCGGACAGTCAAAAAGACTTGTCAATCAGCAGCTATGACATTGCCAGCGTAGTGTTCCACTGCCCGTCCCATGTGGTTGGGCGCCATGTTGCGAGAGACTTAGCAATCCTTTCAGGAATCAGTGCTTTCCTGAATCGGTTGGCGGCCAATCGTTCGCAAGCTGAAGCTCTCATGTCTCCGGATGGAACTCGCAAGATTTTCGACAAGAGCGAAAAATGGGGCAGCTTCTTGACGTTAGCTGGAAACATTTTTCAGCTCGCACGTGAGGTAGAGCGAGAGCTGGTCGGGCCATCGTTCCTTATGGACCGGGATTTTGGTCAGGTCCGGAAGAGCCTGAACGAGAGCAAGATCCCCGTCGTCCCGACCTATTGAATGCTCAACATAGCCGCCTAACATGACTACACCCCGGAAACATATTGTTTCCGGGGTGTAGTGTCCCAGATTCCGGAACGAGCCAAGCACGTGCTGCGGGGTTTTTCATGCGCTGCGCGCGAAGCTGGCAGGGACTTCCCAAGGTTTCAACGTCTCACGCGAGGATGGGCCGTAACCCTGCGGGCCGCTGACGGCCAGTTCCGGGAACAGCGCGAACAATTCGCTTCGACCTGCGGGGTCCAGCGCCTCATATCCCATTTCGCCGGGGTGGAAGCTCTCGGACTCGACCCCCTCGGCAAAGATGATGGCGTGGCGGTCGAACATCAGGTGCACATACTCGATGGTGTCACCGCTGATCTGACGGATCGTGGTGTCGTTCACCATATGCTTTGCGGCAACCAGCATTTCATCGACACCGTGGGTCAGCCGTAGTGAACTGTCGCGCAGCAGCATCCGGTGCTGCGGCGACACGCGCAGGACGTTGCGATTGCCGAATACGCCTGCGTCGAACTGGATCGGAGCCAACGCACCGGTAGCGCGGACCGTCCGCCGCCCCATCCAGCGCACGGGTTGCAGGCCGTGATCGCGGGTGACGATCAGATCGCCCGGCTTCAGCTTTCCCGCGGCACGGGGACCGGTGGGCGTCATGATCCGCGCCTCGGAATCGAAGCAGATCACGCGCTCCATCTCGCTGAAGGTGACGACGGTGCCATCCTCCATCGTGAAGCTGCCCGCCTCGGGATCCCCGTTCACGAAGGTGATGTCGTTCTTGGTAAGGCTGTTGCCGGAGAGATTTGTCAGACCCGCCAGCGACAGCGTGTCGATATCGCTGTCTCCGGGATCCTCACCACCCGTGGCGACGATCGTATCGCCGCCCGCACCGGTGGATGCGCCGGGTGCGAAGTTGAAGAAGTCGTTTCCTAATCCGCCGGTCGCCGTATCGTTTTCGAACATGGTCAGGGTATCGGAGCCCGCGCCGCCGGACAGAGTATCCGCGCCCGAGTTGCCCTGAAGGCTGTCGTTTCCTTCGCCGCCTACGATGTTGTCATCGCCCAGTCCGGTGACGATCGTATCGTTGCCCGCGCCGCCATCCACGTTTCTGTTGCCGGTGCTTGCATCCGCATCGTAACTGTCGTCACCCCCGGCCAGATCGTGATCCCGCACGTTCGAGGCGATGTTGTCCGCGTTGACGTTGTCTGCCTGCTCGGAAAATACGAAGTCGCGGATCGAGCTGAACTCACCGGATGCGTTCGTCTGATCGCTGATCGTACCGTTGTCGCTGTTCGAGAAGAAGACGTCGATGCCATGCGCGGTCAGATTTGAGGCGTCGATGATATCGTTTCCGCCGTCACCGCTCAGCGTATCCTGGGCGAAGTTGTCTTCCAGTTGGAACGTATCGTTGCCGGCCTGGCCGCGAATGCTGTCATTGCCTGTTCCGACGATAAGCAGATCGGCGCCGTCGCCCGCATAGACGTAATCGTCGCCGTCACCGGAGCTGATCGTATCGTTGCCCGAACTTGCGGCCCCCCCGGTGGAAGTGTTCACGTTGCCGCCATAGATCGTATCGTTGCCCGATCCGGTGGTGATCGCGTCATCACCCTGCAGACCTTCGACGGTTACCGCACCGACGGCGGTGGAATCGTAGGTGTCGTCATTGTTCGACAGCACAAGCGTTTCGATTTCGGAAAATTCGGTGACGTCTCCCGTACCGGATTCCTCGACTGTGCCGGTCAGGTTCCCGTTGGAGAAACCGCTGATAATGACATCGACGCCATTCGACGACAGACCGATCGCGGTCAGTGTATCCTGATCGGTTCCGCCCTCGGACCCGCGAATGGTATCCGCGCCGAACCCGTCATTGAGCAGGATTATGTCGGAATCGTTTCCGGCGTCGATCAGGTCGTTGCCGGTTCCACCATCCAGCGTATCGGTGCCCGAGGATCCGTACAGCGTGTCGTTGCCAGCACCGCCGCTGACATAATCGTTGCCCTCGTTACTCGCATCGCCGGTCGTCGTCGGGGTGGTGAAGTTGCGCGTATCGAAGGTAAAGCCGGAGTTCACGCGCCGAGACGTGAGGGTCACGGTAAAGCTCTCACGGTTCACGAAGTCCAGTGCGACCTGGTTTTGCTCCTGCTCCACGGCGGTCAGGGTGGTCTGGTCGTTATTGCGTGAGCCCGAGAACGTGAAACTGTTGGCGTCGTCCTGCACATCGACCGATGTATTTGTCGCGACCTCGTAGCTGGTGAATTCCGAAGTGGCGACCGTGACCCGCTCGATATCGGTGTCCAGCCCGTTGTTCGGGTCCGTTTCATCCAGATCGCGGAAAACGAACGTACCGTTGAGCGCGATGGGCTGGCCGGTATTCGGACCCGATGCCGCGAAGAATTCGACGATGATCTCCGCCTTGTGCCCGCCATAGACCGCGCCGGGGCCGCCTGTGGTTGTGGCCCCAAGGTTCAGAATCACGATGTTGGGATCGCCCATGTCGCTGTTGTTCAGATCGACCGGCATCGCCGAGGGCGTCGTACCGTCGGACTCGGTTATCGACAGGATGGTGAACCGCGCATCGACCACCACGCCCTCGGCCGTGGTCGCCACGGCTTCATAGGTGATCGATTCGCCGACGGTCTCGTTCGCGTCACCATTGTCGCTGGTATTCGTCGTATCCACGTTGGCGCGGTTGAAGTTGAAAGTCGCGGCATCCTGATTGGGATCGCGCACATCGGACCCATCGCCGTAGACGATATCGTCGCCGTCGCCGCCCTCGACCGTATCGTCATTTTCGCCGCCCAGCACGCTGTCATCGCCGGCACCGCCGAGCAGGTTGTCATTACCCACCGCGCCATCGAGGCTGTCATTGCCATCCCCGCCGGTAATGGTGTCGTTGCCTGACAAGCCGCGCAGGGAATCGTCGCCCTCCAGTCCGTAGATTGCGTCATCGCCGCCCAAAGCGGGACCGCCCTCGGCACCTGTCAGCGTCTCACCCCAGCTGGGGATGGCGTCGTAGGCGATGCTCGAACCCTCAACCACCGAATCGTATGTAGCCGTCTGGCCGGAGTAGGTTTGCTGCTCGCTTTCCGAAATGATGTTGTAGATATCGCCGTCGATGTCGATCGCATAGACCGTGACGAAGCCACCGGAAACGGCCCATCTGTCGACGACTGCCAGTTCAACCTGACCACTGTCTGTGTATGTTCCAGTAGAAGGATCGAAGATATAGGCCATCGCATTGGATTGAGGTCGAGATAACGTCGTATCCGTATCCTCTATGTGAATCTGTAGGGATGGTGCTGACGTCGGAACTGTGAATTCGGTGAAACCACCGTCGAAATTCATTTCCGCATCGGTATAGGCCGAGTAGGTATATATATTGGCCATCGAGTGTCTCCGAAATTACGTCAGGCACTTGGGTCGTGTTCACCTGCCCCGAATGCGGTACGTAAAAGCCGACAGGCTCTTTCGCACGGCAATTTAACTGATTCAAATAACAAAGTACCGTCTTTTGTCAAAGACTGCAGTTTGTTAGGCGAGTTGATTGCACCTAGTACACGTTTAGCGTGTTATTGCGATTTCGAGCAATCAGACTTCCAAAATCCAGCACGATCAGGCACAAACGATTTCCGAGTTGCGTTGATTGCATGACCGTGCAGGGCACATGACCCCTTGACGATGTGCCTTACGAGAAGGAAACGGGCATGATCTCCGATTGGAACGATGCCTATGCCAATGGTGCGCATATCAAGGGTGCCGAGAGCTATCCGGAGCTGTGGCGGGAGCGTGCCGAGAAATACCGCGAAACCCTGCTCGATGCGGATCGTGCGCGGTTGAGCGTGGGATACGGCACCTCGGAACGGGAACGTTTTGATCTGTTCATGCCGGTATCGGCCCCGCTGGGCCTGGCGGTGTTCGTCCATGGCGGCTATTGGCGGACCTTCGACAAATCCACATGGTCCCATCTGGCGCAGGGCGCGGTGGACAGAGGCTACGCGGTCGCCATTCCATCCTATACCTTGTGCCCGAACGCCGCGATCTCCGACATCACCGGCCAGATCGCCCGTGCGGTCTCACAGGCGTCCGGAATGGTTGCGGGGCCGGTGCATCTGGCGGGGCATTCCGCCGGGGGGCATCTGGTGACACGCATGGCCTGCGCGCTCAGCCCCTTGGGGCAGGGGGTGGCGGGGCGGCTCGGCCATGTTCTGTCCATCAGCGGTCTGCACGATCTGCGTCCGTTGTTGAGGACCGACATGAACCGTGACCTGCGTTTGGACTGGGCGGAGGCCAGCGCCGAAAGCCCGGCCCTGCACGCGCCGCGCGACGGCACACGCCTGACGGCCTGGGTCGGTGCCGAGGAGCGCCCCGAATTTCTGCGCCAGACGGAGTTGATTGCCAATATCTGGACCGGCTGCGGTGCGGACACCATGCTGAAGGTGGCGGCGAACCGGCATCATTTCGATGTCATAGATGATCTGGCCGATCCGCAGAGCGCAATGATCGAGCATTGGCTTTCCTGACAATCTCCGGCACCGTGCCCGCGACATCGAAATCGGAGCCGTCATGACCCGCACAATCCATATCCTAAACGGACCGAATCTTAACCTGCTGGGACAGCGGGAGCCTGAGATCTACGGCTCCGATACGTTGGCCCAGATCGAGCAGAGGTGCCAGGCGCGCGCTGCGGAGCGTGGGATCGCCCTGACATTCTGTCAGACCAATTCCGAGGGAACGCTGGTCGATCACATCCACCGGGCCAGGGACGAGGGCGCCGATATCATCATCAATGCCGCAGCCTACACCCATACCTCAGTGGCGGTTCTGGACGCTCTCAAGACATGCGATGGACTGCAGGTGATCGAATTGCACCTGTCCAATCCGCATCGTCGGGAGGCGTTTCGCCACCACTCGTTCGTGTCCGCGGCAGCGACGGGCGTTATCGCCGGCTTCGGCGCGCAAGGTTACCTTATGGCTCTCGACGCCCTCGCCTGATAAAGAAAACTTCCTGTTTTGAAGTAAAATTTCAGGCAATCCAGCCTATATCAGGTGAATTGACGAAGCGATGTGCCTGTTCTGACGGTGTTTTCGATGGCCCGTTGCATCTTGAAAAAGCGCTGCTAGGCTCTTGGGGCAAGCTGGCGGAACGACGCCTGACAGGGATAGCGGACAGGGATTTCAGATTTGGCGGACACTTCAACGAACGACGGCTTCGTAACATTTGATCGTGTTCAAAAGAGCTACGACGGTGAAACGCTCGTGGTGAAGGACCTGAACCTTTCTATCGGGCGCGGTGAGTTTCTAACGATGCTCGGGCCGTCCGGTTCCGGCAAGACGACATGCCTGATGATGCTGGCAGGGTTCGAGAGCGCCACTCACGGTGAGATCAAGCTCGACGGCGTTTCCATCAACAACATTCCGCCGCACAAGCGCGGCATCGGGATGGTCTTTCAGAATTACGCCCTGTTTCCCCACATGACCGTGGCGGAAAATCTGGCCTTCCCCCTCGAAGTGCGCAAGATGGGCAAGGCCGAGCGTGAGGCCAAGGTAAAGCGCGCGCTGGACATGGTGCAGATGGGCGAGTTCGGCGGCCGTCGTCCGGCGCAACTCTCGGGCGGTCAGCAACAGCGGATCGCACTGGCCCGCGCCCTGGTGTTCGACGCGGAACTGGTTCTGATGGATGAGCCGCTGGGCGCACTCGACAAACAGTTGCGCGAACATATGCAGTTCGAGATCAAGCATTTGCACGAACAACTTGGCATCACCGTGGTCTACGTCACGCATGATCAGGGTGAGGCGCTGACAATGTCGGATCGGGTTGCGGTCTTTAACGACGGTCGCATCCAGCAGCTTGCCCCGCCCGAGGACTTGTACGAGCGCCCCGAAAACAGCTTCGTCGCGCAGTTTATCGGTGAAAACAACACTTTGCCCGGCACGGTTGAGAGCATCGCCAATGGCGTGGCCGAGGTGCGCCTCCCCTCGGGTGAGCTGATCAGCGCGGAACCGGTGAACGTTTCGAATCCGGGGGAAAGCACGCTCGTCTCCATCCGCCCCGAGCGGGTCGAGATTGATCACAGTCGTCTGCCGGAGGACGCGCATCTGATCGACGCGGAAGTGCTGGAGTGGATCTATATGGGCGATATCTTCCGCACACGACTTCGTGTGGCCGGAAACGACCAATTTGTTGTAAAATCTAGGAATTCCGGCGATCAGCGCAGGCTGGCGCCCGGAGAGCGCATCAAGATCGGCTGGGCACCCACGGATGCCCGCGCGCTTGAGGTGAACTGAACGAGATAGTCGCGTGGGCGGTAATGCCTCGCGCGGCGACACCCGCAGCGACCGGAGCCCCGGTTCGGTGCACTGCGGAATAGATCAAAACCGGGACAGGGAATTGAACATGAAACTCAAGACATTGATGATCGGTGCGACATCCGCACTCGCACTCACCGGCGTCGCGAACGCCGAGGGCCATATGGCCGACAGCATGACGATCGTCAGCTGGGGCGGCGCATATCAGACGTCACAGCAGAAGGCCTACTCCGAGCCCTACGCCGAGGAGACCGGAATTCAGGTCACCTGGGACGAAAGCTCGGCCGAGGCTGTCGCCCGTCTGCGCGCGATGTCCGAAGCTGACAACGTTACCTGGGATCTGGTCGATGTCGTCGCCGCGGACGCAATGCGCCTGTGCGACGAAGGTATTGCAATGGAGATCGACCACGACGAAGTCCTCGCCCAGGGCGACGACGGATCGAGCGCAACGGAAGATTTCGGTGAGCTGATCATCTCCGACTGCTTCATTCCGCAGATCGTCTATTCCACGACCTTCGGCTACCGCACCGATGTCGCGGAGTGGGACGGTGCCGAGCCTTCCTCCGTCTGCGATGTGTGGAACACGGAGGAATTCCCCGGTCAGCGCGCGCTGGAAAAGCGCCCGATCGGCAACGTAGAGTGGGCGCTGATCTGTGACGGCGTCGCCTACGAAGACGTCTACGACATGCTGGAGACCGAGGAAGGCGTCGCACGCGCCCTCGCCAAGCTGGACGAGATCAAGGACAACACCATCTGGTGGTCCGCCGGCGCGGAAACGCCGCAGCTGCTGGCTGACGGCGAAATCGTCATCGGTTCGACCTATAACGGTCGTCTGTTCTCGGTCATCGAGGAGCAGGACCAGCCGGTCGGCATGCTGTGGGATTACCAGATGTTCGACCTGGACGGCTGGATCGTTCCCGCCGGTCTGCCCGAGGATCGTCTGGCCCGTGTGATGGACTTCCTGTACTTCGCGACCGACACGCAGCGTCTGGCGGATCAGGCGAAGTACATCGCCTACGGTCCCGCCCGTGCGTCCTCCGCCCCGCTGGTCAGCACCCACGAGGAACTGGGCATCGAAATGGCGCCGCACATGCCGACCGATCCCGCGAACAGCGTGAACACGTTCCTGTTCAACTACGAGTGGTGGGCTGATAACCGCGACGATATCGACGCGCAGTTCCAGTCCTGGCTGCTTCAGTAAGTTCGGACCGGAAACACTGGTGCGGCATCCCCGGGGTGCCGCACCGCCCCCCGCATAAGGGGCATTCAGGTATGCGGTGGGCCGCATCACCCCATTCCTGAATATCACCCTGTTCCTGAATGTAGGCGACAACTGCGCCAGCGCGCGCAAAGGATTTTGGACGATGAGCACCTCCACCGAACCCGTACTTGCCGCGGATGGCCAGCCGCTCAAGCGGTCCCTCGCGAGGGCGCTGCGCCGTCAGAAGATCCGGGCATTGCTGCTTGTCGCGCCGCTGCTGTTGTTCATCCTTCTGACTTTCATCATTCCGATCGGGAACATGCTGCTGCGCTCGGTGGACAATGCCATCGTCGAGGAGACGATCCCCCGCACCGTCGAGGCCTTGCGCGATTGGGACGCCAGTTCCGGTGTGCTGCCCGAAGAGCCGGTTTTCGAGGCGCTCTACGCCGATATGCTGATCGCCACCGAACAGAAAATCCACACGCGCCTTGGCTCCCGCTTGAACTACGAATCCTCGGGCATGTCGTCGCTGTTTCGCAAAACCAATGAGCGGCGTCTGGGGCGGATGGACACCTCCGCGCCGCTGGCCCCTCAATTCGAGGATATCGATGAGGATTGGGTGGATCCGGAGACCTGGTACGTCATCAAGACAAATTCCGACCCGATAACGGCTGGCTACTTCCTCGCCGCGCTTGACCTTCAGGCGACGCCCGACGGGATCGAGCCGGTGTCGGATTTGCAGGCGATCTACGTGAAGCTGTTCATCCGCACGATGATCCTGTCGGTCACGATCACCTTCATGTGCTTCCTGCTGGGCTATCCAATTGCGTGGATTTTGGCGAACCTGCCGTCGCGCAGCGCCAATCTGCTGTTGATCCTAGTCTTGTTGCCCTTCTGGACATCTCTGCTGGTGCGCACATCCGCGTGGAAGGTTCTGTTGCAGCAACAGGGGGTCATAAACGACACGCTGGTCTGGATCGGTATCATCGCGGATGACAACAGATTGGCGATGATAAACAACGCAACGGGGACGGTCATCGCCATGACGCATATCCTGCTGCCGTTCATGATCCTGCCGCTCTATTCCGTGATGAAGACGATCTCACCCACCTATCTGCGCGCGGCAAAGTCGCCGGGTGCCACCGACTGGACGGCCTTCTGGCGGGTGTATTTCCCGCAAAGCGTTCCGGGCATCGGGGCGGGGGCGATCCTCGTCTTCATCCTGGCCATCGGGTATTACATCACGCCCGAACTGGTCGGCGGTACGGATGGCACGTTCATTTCTAACCGCATTTACTATCACATCTCGTCGAGCCTGAACTGGGGCCTTGCCGCAGCGCTCGCCACCATTCTGCTCGCGATGGTTCTGGCCCTCTATTGGGTTTACGACCGCCTCGTCGGCATCGACAACGTGAAGCTGGGGTAAGCCATGTCACTTCCTGCATATGCATCCACCGGGCAAACGATCTGGTATTACAGTTTCCGCGTCATCTGCGGTCTGATCTTCGCGTTTCTGATCATCCCGATCCTCGTCATCATTCCGTTGAGCTTCAACGCGCAGGATTTCTTTACCTTCACGCCCGAAATGCTGCGTTTCGATCCGGCGGGGTACAGCCTGAAGCATTATCAGGATTTCTTTACGGACAGCGGCTGGCAGCAGGCATTGCGCAATTCGTTCATCATCGCGCCGATCGCGACGGTGATCGCCGTAACCTTCGGCACGCTTGCCGCAATCGGGTTGAGCCAGAGCCACGTTCCGTTTCGCGGGGCGATCATGGCGATCCTGATCTCACCCATGATTGTGCCGCTGATCATCTCCGCCACGGGAATGTTCTTCTTCTACTCGAAGATGGGTAATTTTCTGGAGGATCAGCTGGGCTGGGGCCAGAACTTCGTCGGCTATATCAAGATCGTGCTGGCGCATGCGGCACTGGGCATTCCGTTCGTGATCATCACGGTGACGGCGACCCTGGTCGGGTTCGACAAGTCGCTGACGCGGGCCTCCGCCAATATGGGGGCAGGGCCGGTGCGGACCTTCTTCAAGGTGCAGATGCCGTTGATTCTGCCCGGGGTGATTTCGGGCGGTCTGTTCGCCTTCATCACATCCTTCGATGAGGTGGTGGTCGTGATCTTCATCGGATCGGCCAATCAACAAACCCTGCCATGGCAGATGTTTACCGGCCTGCGTGAACAGATCAGCCCGACGATTCTGGCTGTCGCGACAATTCTGGTTTTCATTTCCATCCTGTTGCTTACAACGGTCGAATTGCTGCGGCGCAGGTCTGAGCGCCTTCGAGGAATGTCGCCTGGATGAAGCTGAAATTCGCTATGTTGTCAGTCCTGATCGCCTCGGCCCCTATGGCCGAGGCGTGTACGTCTGACGGTATGTTGTTCTTCGATGCGAACCCCCGGGCCACTCTGTTCGTGGTGCCTGACGATCTGCCGTTAAGCGACAGCAAGGGCATCACCGTTACGGGGGCCTATACGGGTGCGGAACTGCGCGAAGGGGGCGGCAACGCGCCCGTCGGATTTTTCCTGCAAGACGGTGAGGTCATAAACCGCAACGGTGGTCCGATGGACGGGGTCCTGCTGATCGACGGGGACAACGTGCGGATCACCCGACGCGACGTGATCGGGATCGACAGCGCGGAAGGCAGACTTGCTCTGGCGGAGCGCGCGAAGCAGGACCACATCTCGCTGCTTCAGTCGCACCTGCTGATTTCGGAGGGCGAACTGGACATTCACGAAATCGAGGACGCCCCGCGTTTCACCCGCCGCGTGCTGATCCAGACGGAGGACGGTCTGGGCATCTGGCAAAGCGCCCAGCCCCTGACGCTGTATTCCGCAGCCGTCGCCGTGCAGTCCGCCTGCGCCCCGACGATGGCGCTGAACCTGGATATGGGATCATACGATTATTGCGTCAGCGATGGGCGTTATTGCGGTCTGCGCCGCGATACGGAACGATTGTCGAACCTGCTAAGGCTGGAGCGTGGAGAGCGCCCACAGCCAGACGGAGACGCTGAGGACTGACATCCCGGTGCCCAGCAGGACCACCGACGCGGCCACGCCCTTTGCCCGGTCGTACATGTTCGCGAAGACATACGCATTGATCCCCGGCGCCATCGCCGCTGTAACAACGGCGGAGCGGACGAATTCCGGCGACAGATCGAACACCTCTACCGTCATCAGCCATGCGATCGACGGATGCACGATCAGCGACAGGACACTGACCATCAGGGCTTGGGGCAACTGGGCCGACAGCTTGTACCGCGTCAGGATCGCGCCCAGTCCGAACAGGGCCGCAGGCAGGGCAGCCCGTACCATCAGATCGACCGCCGCCCAGACCGGATCGGGCAGGGGAATGTTGCCGAGATTGACGATAAAGCCGAGCGCGAGGCCGATCATCAGCGAGTTTCGGAACATCGACCGCACGACGGCCCGCACCGTATCGACCGGACCGCGCCCATCCGCCCGCGCGATTTCCATCGACGTTATCCCCAGCAGATAGCAAAACGGCGCGTGGATCGAGATGATCGCGAAGTTCGCCGCCAACGACTCCGTACCGTAGGCCCGCTCCATGATCGGCAGGCCCAGCAGGACGGAGTTCGAGAAGAGAGCGCCGAAACCGATCGCCACTGCCTCACCCGGGCGGCGCCGGAAAATCAGCCGCGCCCCCAGAATGCCGAGCACGAAACAGGTGCTTGCACCCACGTAGAAGCTGACCAGCAACCTGATATCGAACACCGCCCCCAGATCCAGACGGGCAAGTGCGGCGAACAGCAGGCAGGGGATCGCGAACCCTTGCGTGAACACCATCAAACCGTCTGCACCTGAATCGCTGAACAGTTTCAGCCGCGTCGCGATGTAGCCTGCCCCGATCACCAGAAAGACCGGAATGACGATCTGGATCAGTCCCAGCATGGGAACTCGATCCGGGCGCGGCTACAGGTCATATTCGATCTTCATCCCGTCATAGGCCGCCGTCACGTTTTCGGGCGTATCGCGACAGACCGTCGCGTAGTCGAGGTCGATGTGCATGTTCGTCAGGATCGCCCGCTTCGGCTGTGCACGGGCGATCCAGTCCAGCGTTTGGGCGTAATGACTATGTGTCGGGTGCGGTTTGTAGCGCAAGGCATCGACCACCCAGCAGTCCAGCCCCTCGACAGCCTTCCACGCCGCGTCGTTCATCTGGGCGACATCGGGCAGGTATGCGAAATCACCGACCCGGATGCCCTGTGCCTGGATGCTGCCATGATCGACAGCGAAGGGCGTGATGTCGATCGTTCCGCCTGCGCCCTCGATTTCGATGCGGCCATCCAATGGCTTGAGGTACAGGATCGGCGGATAGGGGCTGCCCTCGGGTGTCTTGAACGCATAGCCGAACCGTTCCAGCAACGCGCGGCGCGTCGGTTCGTCGGCCCATACCGGCAGGCGGGCGCGCATGTTGAACACGATCATGCGCAAATCGTCCAGCCCGTGAACATGGTCCGCATGCTCATGCGTATAAACCACACCGTCGAGGGTGCCGATGCCTGCTTCCAGCAGCTGGTTTCGCATGTCAGGTGAGGTGTCGATCAGAACGCGGGTGGCGTCCTCCCCCTCGAACCGCTCGATCAGCAGCGAGCAGCGGCGGCGGGCGTTTTTCGGCTCATCCGGGTCGCATGATCCCCAATGCCCGCCAAGGCGCGGAACCCCACCGGACGATCCGCAGCCCAATATTGTGAACACCATTCGCGCCATCACGCACCCGCCACGGTGCGCGTGAACAGGCGCTCGAAATTGGCTTCGGTATGGGCCGCGAAATCCTCGGCGCTGATGCCGAAAACCTCCGCCCCGCGGGCCGCGGTATGGGCGGTATGGGCCGGTTCGTTCCGCTTGCCGCGATGGGGAACCGGGGCGAGGTAGGGGCTGTCCGTTTCGACCAGGATACGGTCGAGCGGGGCGGTCGCGAAAATCTCACGCAGTTCGGTTGATTTCGGAAAGGTCACGATCCCCGACATGCTGAGGTAAAAGCCAAGTTCCAGCGCCGTAGCGGCCAGCTCTGGACCCGAGGAAAAGCAGTGCATCACGCAGGTGAACGGGCCGCTGGCGTGCTCCTCCCGCAGGATCGCGGCCATGTCGTCATCCGCCGCGCGTGAGTGGATGATGAGGGGCAGACCCGTCTGGCGGCATGCCTCGATATGACGGCGCAGGCTGGTCTGCTGCGCCTCCGCGCTTTCCGCCGTGTAATGATAGTCCAGTCCAGTCTCACCAATGCCGACCATGCGCGGATGCTGCGCGGCCTCGACCAGTTCGGACACCTCGATCATGGGTTCGGATGCCACGCTCATCGGATGAATGCCGTAGGCGAACCAAACCTCGGGCAGCCGTTCCGCGATGGAGTGTACCTTCGCCAGCCCCGCGCGTTTGGTGCAGATCGTGACCATCCGGTTCACGCCCGCCGCGTGGGCACGGGCGATGACCTGCGACAGGTCGTCGTCAAAATCGGGAAAGTCGAGATGGCAGTGACTGTCGGTGAGCATGGGGCCTACTGAATTTGCCGTCGTGCGGTCGCATCTATTGCAAGGAAGGTATCGAGGATGACTTGCGCAGGGTCAAGGTTGACCAGCCGTCCGTGGTCAATCCGTGCGCTGGTCGTCTGGGCCAGTTCGGCCCATTGCTGGGCGGCGAAGGGCGTGGGGGCAAGCCTGCGCAGGGTCGCGGCCTCACCCTCCACCGCCTCCACGGGGGGCTGACCGGTGGCCCCGGTTCGCGACAGCCGGTTCAACAGCAGGGCGATCAGGCGCACGGTCAGGTCGTATCGCTCTTCCGCTCCGCGCCCGGCGCATCCATCCGCCACTCGGGTCATCAGCATCCGGTCCATCCGGGGGGCCGCCGAAAGGATGGCGATCAGGTTTCCGTAAAGCACCAGGCCTTCGTCCGCGATCAGGCGCACGGCCTCACCCGCGCTGCCCCCGCTGAGGCTGGTCAGCGCCTGCGTATCCGCATCGGGCGCGTAGCCCGCATCCATCATCGCACTGCCCAGCGATGCGGCATCCAGTGCGCCCAGCCGCAATTCGCGACACCGTGACCGTATGGTCGGCAACAGGCGGCCCGGCTGATGGCAGACCATCAGGAACAGGACCTTCTCAGGCGGTTCCTCCAGTATTTTCAGCAGAGCGTTCTGGGCGGGGACGTTCAGATCGTCCATCGCATCGACGATCGCGACCCGCCAGCCGCCATCGGCCGCGCTCATGTTGAAAAAGCTCTTGAGCTTGCGAACCTCCTCGACGGTGATCTGTTTGCGGAGCTTCTTGGTCTTTTCATCCCAGGGGCGGCGGCACAGCAGCACACGCGGCTCCCCCAATGAGGCGACCCTGCGGAACGCGGGCTGGTCGGGGTCGATATATAATCCGGCGTCGCCCTCGGGCTGACCCGCGATCATCCACCGCGCGATGCGCCAGGCCAATGTCGCCTTGCCCACGCCGCGCGGGCCGGTCAGCATCCAGCCGTGATGCAATCTGCCGCCCCGCGCCACGCTGAGAAACGCATCCTGCGCCGCGTCTTGACCGTGCAGGGCGGCGGTCTCCCTTGGATGGGGGGCACCCGCGATACGATCCGGTTCTGGTATTTCGTCGCTCACAGCCTTGCCTCGACCCGGCGGGCGATATCCGCCGCGACAATCTGGACCGGGCGATCGCCATCTATCAGAATGCAACGCTCCGCATGGTCCTGCGCCAAGGCGCAAAACCCCTTTCGCAGGGTGTGCTGGAAACGGGCCCCCATATCCTCGAACCGGTCCTCTCCGGATTTGCGCGCCAGTCCGCGGGCCAGTGCGGCATCGGGGTCCGTGTCCAGGATCAACGTGATGTCCGGTTCGACCCCGATCATCAGATCGTGCAGGGCATCGACGGTATCGCGCAGGTCGCCGCGCGTCGCACCCTGATAGACACGGGTGCTGTCCGCGAAACGGTCGGAGATAACCACCGCGCCGCGATCCAGCGCGGGGCGGATCGTGCGCTCCAGATGGTCGCGGCGGGCGGCGGTGAACAGCAGGATCTCCGTCTCCGCCGACCAGCGGCCCGGATCGCCCTCAACCAGAAGCTTGCGGATATCCTCGGCCCCCGGTGCGCCGCCCGGCTCACGCGTCAGCACCACGTCGCGCCCAGCCGAGGCCAGCCGTTCCCACAGCATCCGCGCCTGCGTCGATTTTCCAGACCCGTCTATGCCCTCGAACGTGATGAACATGCCTCGTCAATCCGATCCGAACAGATTGTCGAGCGCGCGCGACGCCAGCAACCCGGTGGAGGAAACGATACGGGTCATCGGCCCGCCCTCCGCCACGTCGCTCCGGGCGAGCAGGGGGATGGTCATGGTGCCGACGCCGGGGGTTTCGATCAGCAGATCCGCGATGTGCTGGCCCGCCTGGATCGGGGCAGGGACAGGGCCGTCATACACGACCCGGGCCGTAGCCTCATCCGCCTGTCCGCGCGGCAAGGTGGCCACGATATCCTCACCGGCGATCAGATCGACCTGCTTGTCCTCCCCCAGCCAGACATCGGCCTGCGAGACCGGCGTTTCACCGTCGAAGAAGGTGACGTTCTCGAACTCGCGAAAGGCCCAGGCCGCGATCCGCTCGCTTTCGGTCGTGCGGGTCTCGGTGCTGTCCAGACCCGTGACCATGAAGATGATCCGACGCCCGTCGCGAACCGCCGATCCGACCAGCCCGTAACCGGCTTCCTCTGTATGCCCGGTTTTCAGGCCGTCCCCCGCGATGGAGCTGTACAGCAGCGGGTTTCGGTTTGGCTGGGTGATGCCATTCCAGGTGAACTCCCGCTCCGCGAAGAAGGGGTAGTACTCTCCGAATTCCTCCATCATCCGACGGGCCAGAAAGACCAGGTCACGCGCGCTCATCCGGTGGGATTCCGCAGGCCAGCCGGTCGCGTTGGCAAAGGTCGAGCCATCCATCCCCAGTTCGCGCGCCCGCTCCGTCATGCGGGAGGCAAATGCGCCTTCGGACCCGGCCAGATGTTCCGCCACCACGATACAGGCATCGTTGCCGGACAGAACCACGATGCCCCTGATCAAGTCGCGTACCGTCGGGTCGTGCCGGGTTTCAAGAAACATGGTCGAGCCAGGATAGCCATGGGCGTTCGCGCTGACCGGGAACGTATCGTCCATATCGACGCGCCCTTCCTCGATGGCCTCGAACAGCATGTTCAGCGTCATCAGCTTCGACATCGAGGCGGGGGGAATCGGCGTGTCCGCGTTCTTCTCCAGTAGGACAGCGCCGGTGTCGTAGTCAACGACGAGCGCGGCTGTGGCGGACGTGTCCAGCGTCTGGGCCGAAAGGGGTACTGCGAATGCGAACACCAGCACGGCGAAAATACGCAAAATCATCAGAAAAACTCCACTGGTTCAAATCTTAAAGGGCAACGGCAAGGGCATCGTCGAACCCCATCTGCCGCAACCTGTCACGGATCGCCGCCAGATCCGAGGCACTGCGCGCAGGGCCGACGACAACCCGGGTCAGCGCGCCCGCAGGTTCGGTACGCGCCGACAGGCCTTCTGCCTGCAATTTCGTCACCAAAGCCGTCGCGTTTGAGGCGACACCGAACGTACCGACCTGCATGTAGGGCCGCTCCGGCACCGTTCCGGGCGCGGGGGGGGAGGGCAGAACCGTCGCCGGTTGCGGCGCGGTAAAGACCGGCGCGACAGGTTCGACGTCTGGCATATTGGCCGGAATATCGGGCGATGTGCCGGGAATGTCGATGATCGTCGCCTGCATCGGCTCCGCAATGTCAGCCACCACATCTTGTGAAGTGCTCGGGGCAGGCGCAGTCGTATCAAAGCGCAGGGCCACGACCTCTACCTCAACTGGAACGCCGGGCGTAACGCCCAGCTGCTGCGCCGCCTCCGCTGACAACTGAAACGGTGGTCCGGGGATCGACGGATCGCGACGGAACAGCGCGGCGGTGATCGTGCGGCCGGTCGAAATCTCGGTGATGCTGGCCCGCTCCGCCGACTCGACATCAGGATGCGCGATCCATGCCCCACCGAGCGAGGGCCGCCCGTCCCAAGCGGCCAAGGTCCGCAGCGCGAAAAGATCCGGTCGCGGGGTGGCGCCATCGCTCTGCGCGGTTGGCTCGACAGCACGGTCGACGATATTCTGAGTAGGCGTCGCGGCTTGCGGACCTTCAGGCACCTCGCATGCCGTGACCGCCAAAACCGCGCATATCGCTGTGGTTGTACGAACGTATCGCATCGTTATCGCCATGGAGCCTGCCTCTTTGCCTGTGACCGCGACCCTCTGCGGGACCGTCGTCCGCGCAAACTCTACCCCACGGCGATCCGCTAGGAAAGTCTGGTGCTGGACGTTATGCGTTCACTTCGCTAGGACCAACCTAGCTGGAGGTGTGGCCGAGCGGTTTAAGGCACCGGTCTTGAAAACCGGCGTGCGTGAAAGCGTACCGTGGGTTCGAATCCCACCGCCTCCGCCACTAAGCTCACGACTCACGTGGCAGTAATGTCATTAGATTCAATAACTTGCGTGTGTTTATCTGGGGCTCCAGTTTATATTAATGTTGGTTTTGCTACACATTGCGCTACACAATCCGTAGCTCAATGCGTTTGTGGTGCCTTAGGGTTTATCGCGGGATCTCCCGTTGCGCTGAGATCACAACGTGTCTTCGCCTTTGACGTAGGGCAGACGCCCCGAAGTGGGGCGCCCTCGGCGTGATTAGGCGGCGTTCGATACCTGGGCGGAGGGATCCCAACCCGCCTCCACCGCATCCAAAAGCGCCGAGATATACGTGCGCCCATGGCGGTGGTAGATCTCGGACGTCGTCCGGATATCTGATCGAAAAAGGTCCGGGGGCACAATCAGATCGGGCGGTGGGCTTTGATGTGAGAATGCAGAGCCTTCTCGAAGCAGATCGCCCGATGTCCCGTCTCCAACGCGACAGATCGCAGAACGGAACCCTTTGTTGTTTCGGGGGCGATCTGGACCTGGCGCATCCGGACTTCGGGGTTTGAACTGAAGCCGAGTTTGATCACGGGCAGGTCGGGAAGCGTAAAATCGAGCAAATAGATTTTGCTTGGCTTCGACGTCCAGCTCTGCCCGCAACCTGCGCAATCGACGTCGCCGTGACGCATGTTCGCGACAGAGACATCCTGGCGATGACCGCAAGTGTGCTCATACCGGCGATAGCTGACATTTTTCCGGACAGAGGGTCCGATGAGCTGCCAATCCTGCGCTTCTGCCTCAGCCGCGTGACGGTCAGTCAAACAGGTCTCGCAGGAAAGACTGTGACCGCCAGCGGCTGCTGCCTCGATACGGAGATGCTGGCGGCGATCAGTGTGGCCGCATTCGAAAGCGTAGACGCCATAATGGCGGTCGCCTTGCGGGTCCGCAGCGATCAGGCGCGCCCCGACCTTCGCGGCAGCGTCTTCCCGTCGCTTCCGAATGCAATGCGGACATTCCGGATTGTGGCCGAGCACCACGCTGACGCGCTTGAGCGTCGGCTGGCCACAGCTTTTGCAGCCGAGGACCACATGTAGGCGATCAACCGCGCGACCAATCAGAGTGAAGCCACCATGATCGGCGGTATCATACCAGTGGCGGGGTCGTTTTCCGGAAAAGACTGGCAGGAATTTTCCGTCGATGGGGAAGGGAAAGGTGGTCTTTGCAACAGGCATTGCGTGCTCCAAGGCAGGGCGAACCAATTGCCTTCAGGCAATTGGGGCAAATTGGGAGATGATGGGGGCAGGTCAACTTGTCCGGAACCCGGACAAGTCAACGACCAAGGCGAACAGCTCAGTTCAGGCGGCGATGTACTGCCATTAGGTCGAGGTTGCCGCGGTAAGCCTCGGTCAACGCATATGCCTCGTACAGGAGTTCTGCGTGTCCGGGATTGCTCTGCTTGTTCTTGCGATGGAGCTCGAGGATCGTGGATCCGCATTCCAGCAAGTGAGTGGTATCCGGAAAGCACTCGTTGGTGACCTCCAGGAAGGCCTGCGCAGCCATTTTCAGATCGTCGTTTGCGCCATAGATGTCCAGCACAGCAGACAGCGCATTCATACACTCGCACCAAGCTGTCGCGGAGTCATGAATCCGGTTCTGGCCCGCATCCGTATCAAGGATTTTGCGGGCCTCATGCATAAGCCAATCAGCGCGCAATGCCCCGAAAATCGCATCGAGCGCGTTGCGAAACGCAAGGCGGTCTTCGGCGAGCAGGGCAATGAGCGGTTCAGCAACGGGAGTTGCCGTGGTAGTTTTGTCAGTAGCCATCTTGGTCTCCTCTTAGATCAGGCTGGTCAGCATGGGCGTTGGAGTTGCTGCTCCGGCGTCCATGTGTTTTTATATGATATCAAGAAATCGAAAGTCAATAAATAATATCATGAAATCACGTGGTCGCCCAAAAGTAGATACCCATCCTGTTATGGTCCGCATGCCGACATCATTGATCGAGCGCGTTGATCATGCACGTCGAGCAGAGACTGATCTCCCCAGTCGGCCTGAAATGATACGTCGTATCGTTGAGGAGTGGTTTGAGACAGAAAGTGATGATGCGTGACAGGACTGTCCCGGGGTTCGAGATCTTCAGAGAAATCTGGGAGCTTGTTTCGCCACTTCTTGTCGATGTACCGGATACTGTCGAAATGTGGATCGTAGCGATGATTGATCTTGTGGATCACTCGCCGATATGAGTGGGCGTTGTCCGTTACGATCGTGACCGGTCTAAGTGGCCTGACGTGCTCAATCGCTTTGTTGAGAAAGGCTCTGGCCGCTTTCGTATCCCGTTTGGCTGTCAGGCGGAAGTCGACCACCTGACCGTTTTCATCAACGTCCCGCCACAAGTAACGCTACTTGCCGCCAACGCGAATGTGGGTTTCGCCTACGTGCCACTCGACACTTGCCCGGCGCAAATGGCTCTCTGTTCGTTTGGTGATCTCATGGCCAAATTTGGTCTCCCTACGATACACGGTGGACCGATTAACACAGATCCTGCGCTCTGCGAGCAGATCCTCCACATCATGGTAGGACAAAAGAAACCGCAGATAGCACCGCACCACGAAGGATGATGTCGCGTGGAAACCGGTGCCGCCTAAAGGGTGACTGACGCGACCCGATCGATCTCAAAAGTATGAAGGTCGCCAAATGGCTCGGTTAATGCAACAGTCCCGTTTGTCCCGCTTCCCACCTCGTGCCGTCGCGATCGAGAGTCCCGATATCGATCCCGGCGAGCAAAAAAGCCATCTTGAACCGCGCGATGTCCTCATCGTCATCCGAGCGATCACGCAGCAAGGACGCGAAGTAGTAGAGGTCCGGTCGCTGGTGCTCGTGGTTGTAGAGCGGCACCGAGTTGTCAAAGTCGATTTTGGGACGAACGTTCCGGTCCTTCGTCTTGAGATCCAAGGTCCTGCCCCCGGGGAAAGGCGTAGTCGTGCCGGGTACTCTCACGCCGAACTTCAAAGGCAATCCCGTGACGTTCCAGGAACCGCTCGAAGACAACTTCCCCGATACATCCGACGATGTTGGGCTGCAGTTTCCGATGCGAGTTCTCCAAGACCGGCAGGGACCGCACACTGCGCAGGGCGGTGTTCAGGATATCGTCCCCAAGCGGGACCTCGCGGTAGGTTTCGGCCATTAATCTGTACCAGACATGCGGAAGTACGGATCACGTCGCACAAGAACGCCCACTCCGCGTTCCCCATCAACAATCGCGCCAAAGCTGCCTCCCTCAGAAAGCAACTTTGAATCAGAAATCAGACGATTTGGGAATCCAGTTTGTCAACAGAACCTAAAGACTAAAGTGTTGCGTTCACCGGTTGAGCCCACCGTTCATTGAAGACCACCGATTTGCATTTTCCATTGGACGGATGTGCCAAGTCATGAATGTCACCGCGGGCGGATTGCGGGCTTTCCGTAGCCGCCGGGCCAGCCGTAGACAACGCAGTGATCTGGTGACGCTAGCACACATCAAGGAACAGTCGCGCCTCAGCCTTGGCAGCTATGGCAGGCCGCGCAAGCACAAGGCGACGACAGATAGCAATCACAAGTTCAACATCGCTCCGAACTTGCTGGATCGAAACTTCACTGCAAACGAACCAAATCAAGAATGGGCAACTTACATCAGCTATATCTGGACGTGCGAAGGTTGGCTGTATCTTGCTGTGATCCTGTACCTGCATTCTCGGCGGGTGATCGGCTGGGCGGTCAGCAATCGTATGAAACGTGATCTTGCGATCCGAGCGCTGAAGATGGCCATTGCGTTCCGAGAGCCACCTAAAGGCTGCATCCATCACACGGATCGTGGGAGCCAATATCGTGCGCATGATTAGCAGAAGCTTCTGCGCCAGCATGGCTTCAAGGTATCCATGGGCGGAAAAGGTAATTGCTATGATAACGCTGCCGTCGAAACCTTCGTCAAAACCATAAAGGCAGAACTGATCTGGCGACATCCTTGGGAGACACGACGCGAGGCAGAGATGGCCATATTCGATTACATCAACGGCTTCTATAATCCGCGCCGCCGAAATTCAGCACTGGCTTGGAAAAGCCCCGTCGCTTTCGAACGCAAAGCGGCCTAAACGAGCACTTGGGGCGGCACGAAAGCGGGACAGGTCCACTATAATCAATGAACTACGCTGAAAATCTACGAAAGAGCATGATGATTTACGCACATACTGTTCAAGGGCGCCCCGTTTCCGAATGGGAAACCCTAGAAGATCACGCGAGGGCCGTTGCGATACGTGCTTCGGCGTTCGCTCTCCCCTTTGAGGGATCTCAAGCGGCTGGCCTTCTAGGTTGGACACATGATCTGGGCAAAATGAAATCTCGATTTCAAGAGAAGCTGATGGGTGCACACAACGGGGAATCTCATAGCACCGAGGGGGCAAAATTTCTGATAGATCGTCACGGAGGCTTGGGGTCGCTTCTCGCCGCATGTGTCGCCGGACATCATTCGGGCTTGCCAGATATTTCTGATTTAGTGCGACGGCTGAAGGACACTCCTGCGCTCGAGCCTCCGGACTGGATGCCGAATCCCGAGCCTTTAGTACGATCTGGACCCATGCGTGGAATGCCTTCCCATTTTTCTGTTCAGTTTATGATCAGAATGCTTTTTTCATGTCTGATAGACGCGGATGAGTTGGAGACGGAAGCCTTCTACACTGTTCAGGAGGGAGGGTCCGTAGATCGGACACCTGCTCGTGTGACACCGGCACATCGAGACGCTTTCGATCGTTATTTAGAGAAGTTTACCAATGCGACGGGCCTAGTTAATAGGCTCCGATCAGAGATATTGGTCCATGCGCGCGCGGCGGCGGCTCAGAAAACGGGTCTCTTCACGCTGACCGTGCCTACTGGGGGCGGGAAAACTCTGACGTCATTAGGTTTCGCGCTGGATCATGCATTGGCAAACGATTTGGAACGGGTGATCCATGTCATCCCCTACACCTCTATTGTCGAGCAGACGGCGGATGTATTCAGCCGAGTTCTCGGTCCTGATCAGGTCGTAGAGCATCATTCCAGCTTTGACTGGGACGGTGTGACGGACGACGAGGATCTGAAGCGTCTCCGTAGCGTGACGCGCAACTGGGATGCACCGGTGGTTGTCACCACAGCCGTGCAGTTCTTCGAGAGCCTTTTCGCTGCCCGCAAGCGGCGCTGCGCAAAGCTGCACAACCTGTCCCGATCTGTCATCGTGATCGATGAAGCACAAACGATGCCGCGGCGGTTCCTAAGGCCTTGCCTCGCCGCTATTTCCGAGCTTGTCGAACATTACGGCGCCACGGTCGTCCTGTCGACGGCAACGCAACCCGTTCTCACGCGCAAGAAGGGTCTCGATGTGCCTGAAGCATTGGAGAACGTGTGTGAGCTGGCACCCGATCCGCCGCGTCTATACCGCGCATTGTGCAGAACACGCGTGATCGATGCAGGCCCTCTGGACGACGAGGCTTTGAAGAAACGTATTGAGCGCGCGCCTCAGGTTCTTGCGATTGTAAACAACCGCCGTCACGCCCGGGCTCTGTTCGAACAAATCCAAAATTCGAACGGTGCTCGTCATCTAAGTACGATGATGACTCCCGCCCATCGCCGCGCAGTGTTGGCTGACGTCCGCGCGCGTCTTGACGCCAAGCTGCCCGTGCGGCTCATTTCGACGTCGTTGGTTGAGGCAGGGGTGGATGTCGACTTTCCAATTGTCCTACGTGCGGCCGCAGGCATCGACTCCATCGCCCAGGCAGCGGGACGCTGCAATCGCGAGGGGAAGCTATCAGGCCTCGGAGAGGTGATTGTTTTCACCCCTACGGCAGACGGCTCTTCTCCACCCGAAGATGTCGCCCAGATGGCCGCTATTGGAGCGAAGGTGCTGGCGGAGCATCGCGACGATCCTTTGTCGCAGGAGGCAGTGGCCGCTTACTTTCGAGATCTACTATGGTCGCAGGGAAAAGAAGCGCTGGATGCTGCATTGGTGGGAGCAGAGGGCAGCGCGCAAAAGATTGGCATCCTCAAGACGATTGCGGAATCCGGCAATCGTTATATGTTCCCCTTCGATCAAATTGCTCGCGCTTTTCGACTAATCAACGATGCGCAGGCCCCGATCATTATCCGGGGCGGGACTTGGGGCATTGATGATGATTTGCTTAGCAAGCTGGAATGGGCAGAGGGTGCCGGCGGCATCGCCCGCGCATTGCAACCCTATGTCGTCAACGTCCCTCATCGTATCCGCCTTGAACTAGAGCAAACCCGTGCTGCGAGCATATGGCGAGAGGACTTGTTTGGGCGTGAATTCCTATTGCTGGATCATAAGGAGCTTTACGATGAGCATGCAGGGCTAAGATTGGAGCGTTTCGATGAGATGGGAACATTGATCCTCTAAATAAATGATATAGAAAGTGTACTGATTCACACACAAAATAGGGAGTTTTGTAATAATTTTACGGTTGAGGTGTGTCTGTATAAATAGCAGGATGCATGGGGAGTATGGGTTTTGATATTTTGAACATGACATCATTTGGTGTAAAAATTCACGTCTGGGGCGATTATGCCTGCTTCACCCGCCCAGAGATGAAGGTCGAGCGTGTGTCATATGATGTAATGACGCCCTCTGCCGCACGCGGCATTCTGGAGGCCATCCATTGGAAGCCTGCCGTCCGATGGGTCGTGGATCGTATTCACGTTCTCCGGCCAATCCGTTTCGACAATATTCGTCGAAACGAAGTCGGTGCCAAAGTAAGCGACCGCAACGCGCGGGCGGCAGAGCGGTCCGGCGACTTATCGACACTTGGCATCGATGTCATAGCCAAGCGGCAGCAGCGCGCGATGTTGGCTCTGCGCGATGTCGCTTACGGGATCGAGGCGCATTTCGAGATGACAGACCGTGCGGGGCCAGGGGACAATCCAGGAAAGCACCGGGAGATGTTCATGCGGCGGGCCGCGAAGGGACAGTGCTTTCATCGCCCTTGTCTGGGCGTACGGGAGTTTGCCGCCGACTTTGAGTTGGTGGATGAATTTCCGCAAACGGCACTTTCCCCCGATGCTCGCAACCGCGATCTGGGATGGATGCTGTATGATATCGACTATCAGAACGACCGGCGATCTGCGTTTTTCCATGCGGTGATGGAGGATGGTGTGATCGACGTTGCTGCTGCGGCGCGAAAAGGTCTTGCGTCGTGACAATTCTGGCGGAACTCGCTGCGCTCTATGACAGAATGCCCGATTTGCCCCGGCCTGGCTACTCACGCGAGGCGATTGGCGGCGAGATTGTATTACGACAGGACGGCACCGTCGTTGAAATAAACGTTCTAGCCGCGCCAGACGAAAAGGGTAAGCTGCGGCCGCGTTCCATATCAGTACCTGCTGCCATCAAACGTGCATCCGGCATACAGCCAAACCTTTTCTGGGATAAGTCAGCCTATGTTCTAGGCGTCATCGCCGCTATGGGCGACGATGGTAAACCATTGCTGGATGATCTTGGGCACGGGGTCGCCGGTCAAGGTAAGCGAACAGCAACGGAACATGCGGCATTTGTCTCAGTCCATACGGACTTGCTGGTTGATGTGGCGATGCCGAGTTTGATCGCGTTTCGGACTTTTCTTGAAAGATGGTCATGGCAGGATTTTGCGGAGTACGGATATTCTCCAAAACTGCTGGATCAAAATCTCGTCTTCCGCATTCAGGGGGATACGCAGTTTCTGCACGATCTGCCTGAGGTTGCGGCGCTCCTTGCAGTACAAGCCGAAGGCGGGGAAATCTGTCTCGTATCAGGCGAGATTGCACCGGTTGCTCGTTTGCATCCGTCTATCAAAGGCGTGATGGGCGCGCAGTCGTCAGGCGCTTCACTGGTTTCTTTCAACGATCTCGCTTACGAATCTCACGGCAAGAAGCAGGGCGATAACGCTCCCGTTTCTGCTCAGGTTGCGTTCGCTTATGGAACCGCGCTCAACGCTCTGCTGGCACGCGGATCGGGTCAGACACTGCGCGTCGGCGATGCCACTGTCGTATTTTGGGTCGAAGCTGCCACACCGGATCAGGCTGTGGCGACATCATGGCTCTTTGCGGAGGCGCTCTCCCCGTCGCCACCTGAAGATGCCGATACCGCGCAGAATAAGGTGTCGGCGGAACTGGTGGCGATCGCGCGCGGCAGGTGGCAAGACGCCCCTGACTACGATCCTGAAACCCGTGTCTTCGTCTTGGGTCTCGCTCCAAACGCCGCGCGCCTTTCAGTGCGGTTCTGGCATCCGGGACGATTGCAGGATTTTGCTGAACGCATCGCGACATTCTGGGACGACCTTGCCATCGAGCCTTCCCCTTGGCTCGGCCTGGACGGTGTGTCCCGCCCGCCTGCGGCCTGGCGTCTTCTCTATGATATAGCTGCCTTGGGCGACGCAAAGAATATCCCGCCGCTTCTGGGGGGCGCATTGATGCGGTCGATCCTGACCGGAGCCAACTATCCCCGGATGTTGCTGTCGAGCGTGATTGGCCGCTTGAGGGTCGAAGGCACGCCAACTGACCGCTTTTCTGACGGCCGCCGCGCCGCCATCATCCGCGCCGTGCTGACGCGCAACACAACACAGGAGGTCCCCATGGCCTTGGACGAGACATCCGAAGACCCAGCTTACGTGCTAGGCCGTTTGTTCGGTGCCTTCACTTACGCCGAGCGCAGTTATGCCGATCGGGGAGCGACCATACGCGACAAATACATGGGCGGAGCCTCGGCCACACCTGCGCGTATCTTTCCAATGCTGATGAAGGGTTACGAACACAACCGCGCCGGCCTTGCCAAAGCGGGTGGCCAGAAGGTGGGCGCAGGCATAAAGGCGGATAAAGCCATTGCCGCAATCCTAGCCAAACTTCCCGGCGATGGTGTCCTGCCTTCCGCCCTTCCACTAGAGGATCAGGGCCGCTTCTTCATAGGCTTCTACCATCAACTTTCGGCATTCTACCAAAAGGCCGAGGATTCCATTTTCGACGATACTCTAGACGGAGAGATAGAATGACCGCCGTGACCAACCGTTATGATTTCGTGCTGTTTTTCGACGTCGAGAATGGTAATCCCAATGGGGACCCCGATGCGGGGAACTTGCCACGCATGGACCCCGAGACGTCACAGGGCCTCGTCACAGATGTCTCGCTCAAACGCAAGCTGCGCAACTACGTAGCCGAGGCGAAAAGCGAGGTGCCGGGCCATGCTATATATATGCAGGAGGGTGTAGTCTTGAACCAGCAGCACGCTCTGGCCTACGAAGCGGAAGGCCTGAAGTCCGAAGCAAAAAAAAAGCCGAAAAAGATCGAGGACGCGACCCGCATAACTGACTGGATGTGCGCCAACTTCTGGGACATCCGCACATTTGGTGCCGTCATGACGACCGAGGTCAATGCCGGGCAGGTCCGCGGCCCAGTCCAGCTAACCTTCGCCAAGTCCGCTGAGCCGATCATGCCGCTGGAGGTTTCGATAACTCGGTCCTCAGTCACCAATGTAAAGGATGCGGACAAGGAACGCACCATGGGCCGCAAGCACGTTGTGCCCTACGGCCTCTACCGCGCGCATGGGTTCATAAACGCCAACCTCGCACGACGCACCGGGTTCTCCGAAGACGATCTCGTGCTCCTATGGGCTAGTTTCCGCGACATGTTCGAACACGATCGCTCTGCTGCTCGCGGCATGATGGCGGCTCGACGTCTGATCGCCTTCCGGCACGACAGTGCTCTCGGCAATGCGCAGGCACACAAACTCTTCGACCGCGTGACAGTGCATCGTGCGCACGAGGGCAGCACTTTGCCGGTCGGCGACGGTGGCACGCACAACTGGCCGGTTGCTCGCGCTTTCACAGACTATGCGATCAGGCTGGACGACGCTGATTTGCCTGAGGGGATCGAGATCATAGAACCCTTTTGATGGTGGACACGTCCCTCCCTCTCTCAGCTCTTCAACACTGGCTGTTCTGCCCTCGGCAATGTGCCTTGATTCATATCGAGCGGGTGTGGGCTGAGAACCGTCTGACCGCCGAGGGCCGTATCCTACACGAGCGCGCTGATGCGGGTCGACCTGAAAGCCGGAACGGTATTCGCACCTTGCGCGCGGTGCAATTGGCGTCCGTCCGGTACGGACTGCACGGGGTAGCTGATGTCGTGGAAATGCGTGGTACCTCCCCATTTCCCGTCGAGTACAAGCGCGGTCGTCCGAAAGCCCATCGCGCTGACGAAGTGCAGCTTTGCGCGCAAGCCATCTGCCTGGAAGAAATGTCAGGGCAGTCAATTCCTGAAGGCGCACTCTTCTACGGCAAGACACGCCGACGCCAGATAATCACCCTCAATGTCAGCCTCCGTGATTTGACATTGAGGGTCGCGTCCGAGGTGCGCGACGCTATTCAAAAAGGCCTCCTTCCACCACCGGTCTTCGAAGCAAAACGATGTAGTGCCTGCTCAATTTATAACTTGTGCCGGCCCATGAGGTCGTGTGTGGTTGGTCCGAACTGGGTGGCCGATCAAATCGCGCAAGCAGGCGTGCCAGAATGAAGAAGCTATTGAATACGCTCTACGTCACTAGTGAGGGAGCCTATCTGCGTAAAGACGGTGAAACCGTCGCCGTCGATATCGACGGGGCAACCCGCGCTCGTGCTCCCGCGCATTTGCTGGGTCAGATCGTCTGCTTTGGACGGGTCGCCGTTTCTCCCACACTGATGGGGTTCGCGTCAGAGGCAGGGATCACCATTTCTTTCCTTGGCTATTCCGGCAAATTGCAGGCGCGTGTCGAAGGACCGCAGACTGGCAATGTCCTCCTTAGGCGCGCGCAACATGAGATGACCAAACAGCAGGCCGCTTTGCCCGTTGCCCGCGCTTTTGTCGCTGCCAAGGTCGCCAATCAGCGGGCGCTTCTGCGACGTCACCTACGCGACTACGCCAATGCCCCGGGAATAGACATTGTAGATAACGCGCAACGGCGTTTGGCGGACGCTGCACGGTACGCTCTCACTGCTCCGGACCTAGATGTTCTGCGCGGCCAGGAAGGTGAGGCGGCTCATGCGTACTGGACCACATTTCCCCACCTCTTCCGTACCGAAGATCTGACGTTCCGTTTCGCTGGCCGCAACCGTCGCCCGCCCCGCGATGCGGTAAATGCTGTCCTTTCTTTTCTGTATGTCCTGACATCGTTGGACGCGCGCGCCGCCTGTGAAAGCCATGGCCTCGACCCGCAGATGGGATTCCTACATCGCGACCGGCCAGGCCGCATGTCATTGGCTCTAGACCTGATGGAGGAAATGCGGGCGCCCTTAGCTGATCGGGTTTGCCTTAGCCTCGTCAATCGCCGTCAACTTTCATCCTCGGATTTTCGGACGGAGGAAACCGGAGCGGTTCTGCTCAACGACATAGGCCGAAATACGGTGCTCAAGGCCTATCAAGAACGTAAGCGCGTTGAGCTCAAACATGCTTGGCTGGATGAACGTATTGCTCTCGGTCTCGTGCCGCAGATACAGGCACAGCTTCTGGCACGACACCTTCGCGGTGATCTTGATGCATATCCAGCTTGGATATGGAGCTAATCTGATGATGGTCCTTGTCACGTATGACGTCAGAACGGATAGTAAGGAAGGTCGTCGGCGCTTGCGACGTGTTGCGCGCGCGTGTGAGGATTGGGGGCAAAGAGTTCAGTTCTCCATTTTTGAATGTGATCTCGATCCAGCACAATGGTCGGCCTTACGGGCCAGACTGATCGATACGATCGACCCTGAAACGGACTCGCTGCGGTTTTACATGCTGGGCCGAGAATGGCGTCGGCGAGTAGAGCATATCGGGGCCAAGCCATCCACTGACATGGATGGTCTGTTGATCGTCTAGTTTGCGAACCCCAAGCACTCGCTCGACCTCCGTCAGGTTCGCAGCCCTTTGTAACAAAGCTATTTCACTCAGCATCGCAGCAGGGTATTCAAGGAGCGCATCCGAACCATAGGGTTCGCAAATCTGACGCTTTTCTTCCTGCTCTTTGAAATAGTTAGAACAAGACAGTCGCTCCCCTCGCGGGAGCGTGGATCGAAACGCGCGGTTTAGCGTCATGGCCGGAATATCCTCATGTCGCTCCCCTCGCGGGAGCGTGGATCGAAACAATGCATGGCTGGCCGAAATGAAATCGGCCGGCGTCGCTCCCCTCGCGGGAGCGTGGATCGAAACTGTATGACAGACCGCCCCCCACCGTTTATAGATGTCGCTCCCCTCGCGGGAGCGTGGATCGAAACATAACACCGTAACAACCGTCGTTCCGGCGGCTGAGTCGCTCCCCTCGCGGGAGCGTGGATCGAAACTTGAGGTACTGCTCGCAAACCCGGACCAGCCCTTGTCGCTCCCCTCGCGGGAGCGTGGATCGAAACCCAATGGGTCAGGGTAGGAATGCTGGCAGACGGCGTCGCTCCCCTCGCGGGAGCGTGGATCGAAACAACGGGCATACCGTGACAATCCAGGATACCGGCAGTCGCTCCCCTCGCGGGAGCGTGGATCGAAACAAAAGCTGGGCATCGACATGGGGCATCCGTTCAACGTCGCTCCCCTCGCGGGAGCGTGGATCGAAACTGAACTTTTGGGTAGCCCCCTGCCCTCTCGACGCGTCGCTCCCCTCGCGGGAGCGTGGATCGAAACCCGCCTCGGCCATATCACTGTGACGTTCGGCGCGTCGCTCCCCTCGCGGGAGCGTGGATCGAAACCGCGAGTGGACGGTGCATCTGCTCTTGCGATAGGGTCGCTCCCCTCGCGGGAGCGTGGATCGAAACTATGTAGGTATCGACCGATGAAAGGGCGCGATCGTCGCTCCCTGTCCGTCGTCATATAAAATGGGACATCAGAGCGGCTTGAGCATTGGAGGCTCTGGCTCGTTTGTATGATTGATTATGCTGCTTGTTTTTGATGTTGCAAGCGGCGTTGTCGGATTGTCTGTTTCTTGATCTTTGCCCTTTCCCTTAGAATGGCTTTGTCTCGCCCGAAGTAGACGTCGGCCGGTGTGACGTTGTTTAGGCTCTCGTGGTAGCGTTGGTTGTTGTAGTAATCGACGAAGGCCCCTATTTGGCGTTCGAGATCACCGGGTAGGTAGTAGTTCTCGAGCAGAACCCTGTTCTTCATGGTCTGGTGCCAGCGTTCGATCTTGCCTTGGGTCTGCGGGTGGAATGGCGCGCCGCGGACATGCGTCATTTTCTGATCCTCCAACCACTTGGCCAGATCGGCTGAGATGTAGCATGAGCCGTTGTCGCTGAGCAGACGTGGCTTGTGCCGCACAATGGCCTGGTCGCAGCCTGATGCTGTCAGAGCCAGTTCAATCGTGTCTGTCACATCTTCGGCCCGCATATTTGTGCAGAGCTTCCAGGCGATGATGTAGCGGCTGTAATCGTCCAGGATCGTGCTGAGATAATACCAACCCCAGCCAATGATCTTGAAGTAGGTGAAGTCAGTCTGCCACATCTCGTTGATTGCCGTCGTTTTGTCTGTGAACTCATCAGCGGCCTTGATCACCACGTAGTCCGGTGCGGTGATTAGATCAGCCGCTTTCAAAATACGGTAAGCCGATGACTCAGAGATAAAATACCGCTTCTCATCGGTGTATTTGACGGCAAGTTCCCGTGTGGTCAGGGCCTCATGTTCCAGCGCAAACTCAATCAGGTCATCACGACGGACATTAGGAATGCGGTTCCAGACCGATCCTGGGCGTGGGGACCTATCAGCCAGCCCATCCAGGCCAAAGTCGACATAGAGATCATACCATCGATAGAATGTTGTGCGTGGGATACCCAGCATGTCGAGGGTCTGCTTGACTGGCAGATGTGACCCCTCAACGGTGCGGATAATCTCAAGCTTCTCAGATGCAGGGTACCTCATTCCGCGAACTCCCCAGCCCCTGTCATGCTTTTTTTGAGCAGACGGTTTTCAAGGGTCAGATCAGCGACGCATTCTTTCAGGGCCAAAGCCTCAGAACGCAAATCCTTTACCTCAGGCGATGTGGCCTGTCGCGCCGTGTCGCCAGATAACCGGCGCTTGCCAGCTTCGAGAAATTCCTTCGACCAGCTATAATACAGGCTTTCAGCAATACCCTCCCTGCGGCATAGCACCGAGATGCTTTCCTCGCCGCGCAGGCCTGCCAATACAATGCGGATCTTTTCTTCAGATGAATAGGTTTGCCGCGTCTTGCGGCGGATGTTCTTAACCACCTTTTCGGCGGCGTCTTTCGACGTCTGGGGTTTCTTTGTCATCTCGATCTCCTAATCGATAAGATGAACCAGAAATACTTCCTTATTCAAATCCACAAATCTGTGCCATGGGTGCTGACGTCAGACAAGCTACTCGTTGCACCTGCTGATCGGGTTGGTTGATATCATTTCTCTGCCAGTAGACCAGCGCCGGAGGCTGGCCGCCCAGGGCTGAATGCGGGCGCTGGTGGTTGTAGAAGGTCATCCATTTCCGGATGGCCGCCTTTGTCTCCGAACCGGTCTCCCAGGCATGCAGGTAGACGCATTCGTATTTCAGGGTACGCCACAATCTCTCGATGAAGATGTTGTCGAGGAAGCGGCCCTTCCCATCCATCGATATGCGCACGCTGGACCGGCGGAGCCGATCCGTCCAGGCAAAGGACGTAAACTGGGATCCCTGATCTGTATTCATTATCTCTGGCGGGCCGAACTTGTGGATGGCCTCGTTCAGCGCCTCGACACAGAAGTCGGCCTCCAGCGTGTTCGAGATCCGCCAGGACAGGACCTTGCGGGTGTGCCAGTCCATGATCGCCACGAGGTATAGGAACCCGCGCCGCATGGGCAGGTAGGAGATATCCGAGCACCAGACCTGGTTCGGGCGTTCCACCCGCAGACCTCTGAGCAGGTAGGGATAGGTCTTGTGGCCCTTCGTCGGCCTGCTCGTGTTGGGCTTCTGGTAAATCGGCATTAGCCCCATCAGACGCATCAGTCGCCGGATGCGCTTCTCGTTCACCAGGTGGCCGTCGTTGCGCAGGTGCCAAGTCATTTGCCGGACGCCGAAGAACGGCGTCTCCAGGAACTGCTCGTCGATCCGCCGCATCAGGCCGAGGTTCTGCTCAGACTCGCCCTTGGGCGTGTAGTAGAAAGACGAACGCGCGATCGACAGCAACTTGCACTGCTGGCCGATCGACAGATCCGGGTGGTCAGGCTCGATCATGCCGCGCCTCACTTCCCGCCCCAGGGCTTCAGCTTTCGTTCCAAAAAAGAGTTGGCCACCGCCAGCTCCCCGATCTTGGCGTGGAGCTCCTTCACCTGCTCCTCGTCAATCTCCGGCTTCTTGCGGCCCCCGCGTTCGAACACACCGGAGGCGCCTTCGAGCAGGACTCGCTTCCATTGATGGATCATCGTCGGATGCACCCCGAACCGGCTTGCCAGCTCGGCAGCCGTCTCCTCGCCTTTCAGGGCTTCCAGCGCGACCTTCGCCTTGAACTCAGGCGCGTGCTGCTTCCGTTTCGACATCTTTGATCTCCTTCTCGTCGAAGATCAGCAGACTGCAAATCGTAGCTTATGTCAGTGTCCGAATTTCGGGGGGTAGCTCAAACTACCTTGGTGACGATCCATACTTGTCCATGCAGGTGACCAATGTCGCGATCGTGGACGATTTCCTGATGCAGGTGGAAGCCGAGGCCGCGAAAGAACAAATCCAGAACGACCGAGTTCCAATTGATCAACTTGTCTTCCTCACAGCGCAGACCCAGATGTGGCTCTTCGCAGTCTACGAACTCCTTCGAACATGGCGACAGCGCGTATCGGACGCGCTGAAGCTTCATATTAATGGCGGTCTGCAGCTCAAGATCGACCACCTTCGAAAGCGTGACGGCCCTGCAGATTTCGGAAGCCAGATTCGGGCCCGCCAACTCGAAGCGGTTCGCGACGATCCAATACTGGTGGAGAATCTGCGCTCTGATCAGCGCCGCGTCCATGTGATCTTTGGAACGATCGAGGCACTGCGGGTGAGCATAGCCAAACATGAGGTCGCGGGGGTGCGAAACTCGATCGCGCACATGCCCGGCTATGCGCGGCTTGATCTGATGACCGGGTCGTTAAATTATGAACTTTCGATGGGTCCGGTTATCTACGACTACGTCTCGCGACGTGGGATTGCGGATGGCATCAGAGCGATCCTCGATGGGGATCCGCCAACTGTTGAGAACATTGCAAGCTACGAGGAAGCGATGAAGGCCATGCGGGCCGGTCTTCCTGGTTTTCATTTCAGCCGGGAATTCTGACGTATTGATCCGTCAAGCAGCTTTGACACTGCGAGACAAATTTCTGTGGGACATCGATAGGGCATTGTCAGAGGGACTCGTCGTGAGCGGGTCAGGAGCGTCGCGAAGCATTCCGGGATGATTAGATCGCCCGGTTTGCCGAAATCCAGAAGCCGGACTACGCTGCATGTTGGGCGAACGACCGCTTTGGTTAAGTAGCGTCTCAGCAGCCGTGGTGCCATCGAAGGTCCGCAAAGGGCAGTTCTCGACGGCCGTATCAGAAGGGCAGGGCACGCAAGATATTGCTATGTAATATAAACTTTTGAGACGGGCTCTAAGATCGGGGGGGATTACAATATTACATAAAATGCGTTTCTGTGGATTGGCGTGCCTAGGTCATGTTGACAAACTCCTGACCCAGAGCCGGGCTGCGACGAGCTGAACGA
>OJGD01000077.1_pt1 | contig 56558 bp, 62 predicted proteins | sample 1594571 | NCBI WGS metagenome assembly OJGD01 (sample SAMN05416771, study PRJEB24817) | seawater metagenome | isolation source: Sea water | place: Canada:Atlantic | collected 2013-11
GCATCAAGCACGATATCGAACCTTGGTAGCTGCCCTGTCGCTTGCTCAAGAGCAGCTAAAAAAGCATCTCGCGGATTTCATCGACGCCTACAATTTCGGACGAAGACTGAAGACACTTAAGGGCCTTACGCCCTATGAATTCATTTGCAAACAGTGGACAAACGAACCCGAAAGATTCATCATAAACCCAATCCATTAAATGCCGGGACTAAACACCTAGCTTGCCATCGCCTGCGATTGCGCCGCCATATGGGCATCGCCCTTGGGGCGCCCTGCGCGCGGTTGTTCCAGTTCTAGATCAAGGCCATCGAAAATTGACCGGCACAGGAACTGGATGCGGAAGGTAATCTCGAACAGGCGGACAATTGCTGCTTCAACCCCGTCCTGATCAAGGCTTTCCACGGAAATCACCTGCGTCTTGCACAAACCTTTGAAGGCGTCGGCAACTTCAGTACCCCGCTTGGCAGCCGGTTTGGTTGAAGCCAGGATGAAAACGGTGTCTTTTGGTTCAAGCATAAAGTTCATGCCATGCACGAAGTTCTCGGTCTCGGCTGCAATTGCTGTCAGGCCACCGGCCTCGTGGAATTTCGCTGCCGTATATTCCGCCGTCGCAAGGTCGGGCCCTACCCCAAGGAAGAAAACCTTTCCGGCAGGATTATAGATTTCTGCAAATTCGCTCGCAGTTGTTTCCAATAAGGCCAATAGCGCACCCAGTCGACCAACAGATGACTGCAGATCTGACGTCCTGGAAACAACAAGCTTTCCAACCAATGCCGCCAGCACGACAAGCACAACACCGTAATCCAGGGTATGTGGCGTTTTGCGTGACAGCGGCTCATAAGGCAGCACAATGACATCATTGCTTGCCTTGGCCAGGGCACTTTGCGGATTACAGGTAACAGCGATCACCCGTGCACCGGCATCACGCGCAACATTGGCGGCTTCGACCGTGCGCTTTGTCCCGCCAGAAACAGAAGACAGGATCACGGTATCATCGGCATTCAGCTTGGTAAAAGCTGCCAGTTCCATGGCCGTCTTGTCCTGAACATCCGCACCCAGTGCCTGGAAGACATCCGAAAGGGCACCCGAAGCAAAGGCACAATCACCGCATCCGCCCGAAAAGATCCGACCTTTGGCCGGTTTGATCTCGGCAATGTCCTTGGCGATCTTTTCAAAAACGTCGGGCAGGATTTCTGCCTGGGCAAGAATTTCGCGCATCATCATGTTCATGCTTCTTTTCCCCCATTTTCGTCCTGGTCAACATCAAACAGTTCACGGCCAATGGACCATATGGAAGCCGGTGGCACCGGCCCGTATTCTGTAAGAAATCCGGTGATCAGATGCGGCGGAATGACTTCAAGCTCCGGGGCATTGGTGCTGACCTTTTCAAGGTTTTCGATCTTGAGGTCAGCTTTGAGCACACTGTCATAGTGGCGAATGACCGGGGCCGGACGATGACCTGCATAACTGCGCCGATCCAGCTTGAGCATATCTGTCGCACCATAGACCTCAATATCCATGTCGCGCGCGAGACGCGCAATCATGCGACTGCCGATCGTATTGAGGAAACTACCATCAGCGCGCAGGGTTTCAGCCCCGAAAAGAACAACCCCGCACTCTGCAAGGCCATATTCAATGGCGGCATCGGGAATGAACGAAACTGAAAGCCCCTGCGGCAAAAATTCCTCGAGATAACGCGCACCACCCGAAATTGCCCGGCTTTCCGGCACGACAATCACCAGATCTTCGCGCACCTTTGCCATCGCGGTTACGACTACAGCAACCGTGCTTGAATAGTCAAAGGCCATCACGCCGCGCATATCGGACAACTGCCGAACAGCTGATGTCACAAGCTTTTCCTTACGCTCAGCCGCATGGATTTCCCACTGGGTTATTCGCACTTTCAAAGCAGGAACCTGTTCATCGGTCGGCAGGGCTTCAATTCCCGAAAGCAGAATATCAAGGCTGTTGCCAATCACTGGCGTATCATGGCCACGCGTTCTGGCAATAAATGCCGCCACCAGCTTGGCCCTTGCTAGACCATGATCCGCACTTTCAAGAAGATGAAGGATCAGCTCGTTACACAGTTTGACGTGGCGGCTTGCCCCCAAGACACCTTCATCGACGATCTGCCAAAGAAAATGCATTGTTGCTTCGTCCGGGGTGCTCAACCCATGGCGCTTGACTTCGTCGGCATGTTCGAAGCGACGTTCAGGCATTTACTTCTCCAAATGAGTTTGAAAGATCGATTCCCTCGGCCCGGCCATGACGTCGGATAAAGGCCAAAACCTCATCACGTGTTGGCATCGCGGTTTGGGAACCAACCTGTTGTGTGGAAAGCGCTGCTGCCGCATTGGCAAAGGTCAGTCCATTTGGCGCGGCCATGCCCAGTTTGCGACTGACAAGATAGGCCGCAGCAAAACAGTCACCGGCACCGGTCGTATCGACCGAGGGCACGCTAAACCCCGATATTTCCAGTTCGCCACTGGCGTGAATGCGCTTGGCACCGCCACCGCCAAAGGTCTGAATGATCTCACCATTTTCCTTAAGGTGACCAAGATCAAGGAGCTCGCCCAGAACGCGGCAGGCCGTTTGATAGGCTTCACGATTTAAAAACAGGGTATCGACCTGCGAAAGGATGGATCGCAGGGCCTTTGGCGCCCGAATAATGTCTGGCGGCTCAAGATCAAGGGATGTTGTGATACCCTTCTCTGATGCCAGTTCGAGTACCCTTGATGTCAGCGTCGGGCGGCCAAAGGTCATATGTACATGGCGCACACCCTCAAAAGCATCAGCATTCAAGTCTTCGGACTGCGGCAGATAAGCCTCTGTCTCAAGCTTGATCAGCGATTTCTCACCAGATGGCGACAGCAAAACCACGCACATAAAGGTCTTGGCATCTTGGTGATGGATGATGTGATCACAATCCACGCCTTCTTTGCGAATGCAGGCAATGGCATGCTTGCCGGTATCGTCATCACCAACAGCGGCAACCAATCGACTGCGAAGCCCCAGACGCGACACCGCAACAGCGCTATTTGCCGACATCCCGCCGGGCAAGAAACCATGATCCTGGCCGCTGATTTTCTGATCAAATCCCGGGACACTGGACACTGAAATGAACATGTCGACATCAACATCGCCGACACACATGATATCAATCATTTGCGCGACACCCGTCCCGAAAGGTATTTACGCCAATCGCCAACATTCGAGACCGAGGCAATCAGCAACAACCCGACAACGCCGAGCTGCCAGGCTGCTGAAATATTTGCAAGCTGAAGCCCAATCTGAAGAGTGGTAATGATCAGAAGTGCAAGTATAGTCCCCGGAATACCGCCGGTTCCGCCAAAGATATACGTCCCGCCCAGAACGGCGATGGTAACCGACAAAAGCTCCATCCCGTCCCCGGCATCGGGGCGTGCGGCCAAAAACCACGACATTGATACGATACTGGCCATTGCCGCCAGAACCCCGGAAAGCACATAAAGCGATACCCGCAACTTGATGACAGCAAGTCCGGACAAATGTGCTGCCCGGTCATCATTGCCACAGGCAACGATATGACGACCGATGGTCGTACGCGTCAGCATGATGTTCAGGATAATCGCCACCGGGATCAGCACAATCAGAACCGAATTGGGAATACCAAGGGTCCGTTCCTGACCGAGCCAGGCAAAATCCGCCGGGAGACCGCCGATGGGACGGCCCATCGTGGTCGCAATCGCCAAACCGCCATAGGCGAACATGGTGGCAAGCGTCGCCATCAGGGACGGAATACGCAGAACATTGACCAGCAAACCGTTGATCAGGCCAAGCCCCGCGCCAAGCAGCATACCCGCACCGCAGGCAAGCCAGATATCAACACCAAGCGAAAACAATCCACCAACGGCAACCCCGACCAGCGACAAAATGGCACCTGCCGAAAGATCAATCCCCGGGCCACCACCAAGGATGACCAGTGTCTGACCCAATCCAAGCAGGCCGAGGACAGGGATGTATTGCAAGATAAAGGGAACGGTACTCACCTGTAGGAAATAAGGCGAAAGCAGGCTCATCACGACAATCGAAACACACCAGATCCCGACCAGAACAAGGACCCGGGCTCTCATCGGGTCGCGGGCTTGAAACGTTGCTTTTGCGGTACTCATACGGACCTCGGATTTTTGCGATTGCGGACCGCATCAACGGTCAGAACAATGATGAGAAGCGCACCGATAATCACCGTCTCCCACAGCGAGGACACGCCGATCAAAACAAGTCCATTCTGCATGATACGAATGAAAACAACACCCAGAAGCGTCCCCAGAAGACTGCCGACGCCGCCGCGAATATTGGTGCCGCCCAGAATGGTTGCGGCAATTGCTTCAAGGGCAATCATGGTGCCGATATTGATTTCGACATTGCGCAGGCGCGCGACATAAAGAAGCGCAGCAAGACCAGCAAGGAAGCCCAGCAAGGCATAGGTCTTGATCTTGGTCCGATCAACATTGATGCCGACAAGACGAGCAGAATGTTCGTTACATCCAATAGCATAGATGTGATTGCCAAAGGGCAACTTACGAAGGATGACCCACAGCGCGCCGAACACCACTGCCAGCACAATCGCCGATGCCGGGATAACGCCGACCGAGCCATTCACAAGCGGTGACAATGTCCCGGGAAGACCCGAAATCCATGTGCCGCCGATGACAAGAAACATGATTGCCGAAAAGATATACATCGACCCGAGGGTCGCGATGATGGGTGGCACTTTGAGTTTGGCAGTAATCGTGCCGTTTAGCGCACCCAATGCCGTGCCTGTAGCCAGACCGAGTGGTGCAACGACATAAACCGGCAAACCCAACTGATAGGCCTTGCCGATCACAATCGCCGAAACGGCCAGAATCCCGCCGACACTGACATCAATGCCGCCCATAATGATCACAAGCGTCATCCCGGCAGACACAATGCCAAGCTCAAGGCCGGCACGCATGGTCTGAACCAGGTTATTGACAGTCAGGAAATATGGCGAGGCATAGGTAAAGACGGCACCCGCCACAAGGATCGCCAGCACAAGCGCGAGCTCCCGCGATCCGGTTGGGGAAGCAACCCGAATAGTCGGTCGCGTATCAGCAACAGTTGCCATGATTGATCCTCTGGAAAAAGTCGGGCCGGTTCGCCGCAGATCGGCGAACCGAAAAACATCAGAACCGATTGGTTCCGCTTAGAAGTTGAACTGCTCGATGTTCTCTTTGGTAAAGACCATCGGATCGCCCAGAAGCAGGATGCTGCTGTCGGAATGCCAACTGACATTGGCGTCCAGACCCGGAACAGTCGGGGCATCGGGAAAATCTTTGCCTTCTGCGACCTGCTGTGCGGCCCAAACCATCAGATAGCCAAGATCAGCCGGGTTCCACAAAACCGAATAGGTCATCGCATCGCTCATCACATAGTCCTTGACCGTGTTCGGAGAGCAGAAACCAGCGGTCACGATCTGACCCTGTTTGCCAGATGCCTCAACTGCCTGACCGATACCCGGGCAGGTGGTCGACGCAATGCCGATAATCCCGTCAAGATCGGGGTTACGGGTCATGGCATCGGTTGCGAACTGGAAGGCACGTGCAGCCGTACCATCGGTGTGATCAACCGATACGATTTCAACATTCGGGTAGGTGCTTTCTGCACGTTCCTGAATAGCGGAAATCCAGGCATTCAGGCTGGCAATCGTCGGCGCATCGGAAATAACCGCGATTTTTGCATCTTCGCCGGTACGTTCGATCATTTCGTCAAGGATGGTGTAGCCAAGATCCTGGTCAAACGCTTGTGCGACATAGAACTGGCGCTCGCTACCTACGGCATCCGCATCAGAAGTAATGACATTCACACCGGCTGCGCGGGCCTTGGCAATGGCAGGTTTAAGGGTTTCGACATCGACCGGCGACACACCGACAACATCAACGCCCTGGCTGACAAAGCTTTCGAAAATGCGCAGCTGGTCAGACGCATTGGTGCTGGTCGGGCCCTGCTGGATGTAATCAACGCCGAATTCTTCAGCGGCACGCGCAGCGCCTTCTTCCATGGCGACGTAATACGGAATACCCTGAATCTGCGGTACGAAGGCAACACGAACAGCATCCTGTGCGGAGGCTGCGGACACAAAGGTGGTTGCGGCCAGTACAAGCGCACTGACGCCAAGCTTGATTTTCATTTTGATGTTCCCTGATTGGTGGTTTTTTGTGGGTACTGACATCTTTCTGACCGGGGTGGTCAGGAAGCAGCACGCACCTCATGGGCTCCGGTAATGAGCCCGATGATCTCTTCCGGGGTGGTTTTGGCCGTTTCACGCACGGCAATGCATTTGCCGTGACGCATGACCGAAATCCGGTCCGAAACTTCGAAGACGTCCTGAATGTTATGCGAAATCAGAACAACAGATTTACCCTGCGCGCGCAGTGCGGTAATAAAGGACAGAACCTTGCGCACCTCGGCCACAGCCAGTGCTGCAGTCGGTTCATCCATAATGATCAGACGCGCATCCATATTCAGAGCACGGGCAATCGCAACGCCCTGACGTTGACCGCCGGACATCGATTCAACCCACGAATCAATGCTTGGCACATGCACATCAAGCTGCTTGAGCAAGTCCTGCGATTTCGCACGCATGCTCGCACGATCCAGAAACGGAATACCCAGAAACGGCTTTTTGACTTCACGGCCAAGGAAGATGTTATCTACAACCGTCATTTTCCCGGCCAGTGCCAGTTCCTGATAGATGGTCGCAATCCCGCTTTTCCAAGCTTCCTGCGGTGTTTTAAAATGAACCACTTCGCCTGCCATCTCGATGGTTCCTTCATCGGGAACATGGGCGCCGGACATGGTTTTGATCAATGTGGATTTACCAGCCCCGTTGTCTCCAACAAGGGCCATGACCTCACCATCCGCAACATCAAAGTCCACGTGATCAAGGGCGGTCAAACCCCCAAAACGTTTGACAATCTGGGACATCTTGAACATTTGTCTTTTGCTCCTTTAAACGGCAGATAGATCACACATCAGGAAACCTTCTGCACGTCTGTTTTGGATATTGCGTCACGCAGGTCTTCAAAGCTCGAAAGGACCCCTTGGGCTCCTTCGGCGGTGACTGTCAGGCTCCCGGCAGCAGCGGCCATTTCCACTGTTGTCTCAAGGTCCTGTCCATGCAGCCACTGAGCAAGAAAAGCACCCGCAAAACTGTCTCCGGCCCCGGTGGTATCCACAGACGTCACTGCAAGCGCCGGAACAGAAATCGGATCGGGTAGATCGGGCGAAAATACCATCGCCCCTTGCGCACCAAGGGTCAGGACGAACACGCCATGGTTTTCAATCGACGACAGCGCGTCTTTGATAGCTGCGACAAGATCCGCACCCGGTTGCGGAATACCGAACACGTCCCGAACGACCCGATCATTGGCAAACACCAGATCAAGATCGCGGATCATGCCCAGAAACGGTTCGGGCTTGCGCATCTCGGACGACAGACCTGCACAATGCATCGCTACCTTCCAGCCCGCCTTGCGGAACTGGCTCATCGGGCCACGCATCTGATTGAAATGATGACCTTCAACATGCAGGCACGATGTGCGCTTGACCTTTTTCAGGTCGTAATGCGCTGACAGATCCATTTCCGACAGCTCGAACGGCTCGTTAATGATCGTGCGGCTGCCGTTGGATTCGATCATCACGATACAGCGCGACAAGCGGTTGTTGTGTGGCTGACGGATCGGAATGGCGCGTACGCGTTTGGCTTCAAGCTCGGCAATTGCCCAGTCGCTGTCGGGATCATCCCCCAAGACCGTAGCAAGTTCGAGATCAAGCTGACACTGACCATTCATACCGACTGCGGCGGCGGCCACAGCCACGTTTGCCGCCGGTCCGCCCAGCGCCTTTTCTATGTGATCTGCGGTAATCCGGTCATCACGATGGGGCAGAACGCCAATGCTGCACATATAATCAACGCTAACATAGCCAACCACGACCAAACGCGGCAGTGATGCCCGATCAGCAAGCCCTTGGGCGGTATCGGACACCGAAAGAAATCGCGCAAACGTGCTGCGGCGATAGGCAAGCTTGCGGATCGCCATATCAATCCGCTCACGAGTGGCAGGGCGCAAATTGGCCGTCCCGTTCAGATAATTCGAAACCGTCCCGACGGAAACGCCTGCGGCCTCTGCTACATCTGAAATTGTCGGTCTTCTGCGGTCCATATCGCACCCTGCGTAAATTGAAGCGCTTCAATCTATGCATTAATTTTTCACTGAATCAAGGTCAATTTTTGCCAAAAATCGGGAAATTCCGGCATTTTTCATCATTTAAAAATTGAAAATTCTTCAAAATTTGGCAAATTACTGAGCAATACCAACGAATGGGCTTTTCCTGGTCTTCGGAAAACAAGACGCAAAAAACACGCTGATTGAACCCGTTCAATCAGCCAGGATGCTTGTTTTTCTGTTCAGAAATGACCGATGAGACTTCGTTAATCGCGACTCAAAGTGATCTCGCCGCTTTCTATGCCGACTTTGAGCGTATCGACCGCCAGGGTCAGCTTTTCATCGACCACATGCAGATAATCTGTCCAATCCGACAACTTGGAAAGCTCTTCCTTGCCATCGGAAATCCCGCGAAGCCCAATCAGCGGCACGTCGAACTTGTGACACGCGCGCCGAATGGCAAAACTTTCCATATCGACCACATCGGCATCAATGATGTCATAGGCTGCACCTTACACCACCTTGGCGCCGGTCGACAACCGTGCTTCGGGAATACCGGGAATAACGAAAAACCATCTCGATCTGGGCCGGCGGGTTAGCGTTCACAGGGAATGAGCGCGCGTTATGGCCGAGTTCAGTAAGGTGAGACAGCTTTGGAACTGATGAGAATAGCAACAGCTATCATTTTTAAGAAGTTTTCTTCGACGTTGCGATTATAAAGAATACTGCCCTTATATTGTTGTTTTAAATGAAGGAAGTATCCAATCAAATCGCAACACAAATTTTAACGAGGCACTTTGACAAAACCAACTCATTCATATCCGTTGCGTTTATCCTCGTTATTTGGAAATTGTGCATCAGCCATAGTTCACCTCAGAAGCGTCGGCCGCAAACGGTGACATGATGTCCGGTTCGTTGTCGTTCTCAACATCAAGAACCCACAGATATGTGCGCCCATCAATCGGATCGGCCTGTGCGATCAAGCCGGTTTCCCAAAGCCAATTAAGAAGCTGACGGGTCTTGCGCATGGAAAGGCCGAGATAGTCGGCAATCTCTCGCGTATCGCGATACCCGGAAGCGCCGACCGACATGCAATGCCTTACCCGATCTTTGATGAACATCCGGCCGAGGTATTCGATGACCGTCAATGCCTGCTCGTTATTTGGAGAATTCATGACTAGGGTTTCCCAAATGGCCAGCGAACTCGGACGCCTTCCAACATGTCAACGCCTGCCGTTTCAAATGCACCGGCCATTTCTGGTGAAAGGTTGATGGTCATCCGATTGCAGGCATCAACTTTGGAGGGAAATAGGAAGTCGGGATCAATGATGCCTGCCATTGTGCGTATACCATTCAACTTTTCGGAAATTTCTTCCCAATCGTCATTTTCTGAAAATTGTAAGATCACGGTAGGCATCTGTCGGACCTATGCTCGTTATTTGGAAATTTCGACATCAGGCACCCTCCCGTTTCGCGGCACGACGTTTGGCCTCGGCTAAAGAGCTCAAAGCACGGGACAAACAATCTTCGGCTATACCGATATCCACCGTTGCAGTGTGCCTATCATCACCCATCGCATCGCCGATTGCAGGGATGCTTGCAGAGATATCCTTCAATGCGCGTTGCAGGGGATAATAAACGGGCTCAATCTCGGTCTTCTGACCGTCAGAAGAGCAATGCTCGTTATTTGGAAATTGTGCATCAGCCATAGTTCACCTCAGAAGCGTCGGCCGCAAACGGTGACATGATGTCCGGTTCGTTGTCGTTCTCAACATCAAGAACCCACAGATATGTGCGCCCATCAATCGGATCGGCCTGTGCGATCAAGCCGGTTTCCCAAAGCCAATTAAGAAGCTGACGGGTCTTGCGCATGGAAAGGCCGAGATAGTCGGCAATCTCTCGCGTATCGCGATACCCGGAAGCGCCGACCGACATGCAATGCCTTACCCGATCTTTGATGAACATCCGGCCGAGGTATTCGATGACCGTCAATGCCTGCTCGTTATTTGGAAAATTCATCTAAAACCTCCCAAAGACGCCAAAGAGCCAAGCTGATGGCGCCAAACAAGAAGGCAATCACTTGGCACATCGACCAGATGAGAGTTTTGTCTCCCAAAAGATTGGCTTGGGCCTTAAGTGATTGACACAACGAGCTTGCGTTTGGGTTATTGGACAGCTTTGCCTCTTCGGCTTCAACAGCTTTTTCGACAATCCCGTGTGACAATAGTCGATTGCGTATTCCGGCAAAAAAACTTACGCACCAAAACATCATTGCAAGAAATAGCATCGACATGGCCCAGCTCGCTTCGCTTGGATTGACTTGCGTGATTGCGAAACCCAACCCAGCTCCTGAAGCAGACATTAAAAAGTACGTAAACTTTGACACTGAAGCGGAATGCTCAGAAATCAAATTAAGTCGATGTTGTTCGTTATCTGGAACCGTGTTGGTCATTTTGATCACCCCTTCTGCTCGGCGGCGCTGAAAGCAGTCATCTTCCATTGTCGCTATGGTTGTATAATAACACGCCTTTCGGAAATTCCAATAACTGTTTCCAACAATTTCCAAAAAAGTGTTCCAAAATGGAAAAAGGTATGGTCTATTGGACAGGCGATGGACAAGTTATGATCAATCTGGAAAGGCCCCGCCTTGAGCGCCGAAGAAAGACACTATGGTTATGCCCGCGTAAGTACACCGGATCAGAACCTTGATTTGCAAGTGGAAGCACTCAAGAACGCAGGCGTTGAAGAGCGACACATCTTCACAGACCATGCGACAGGCAGCGGCCCGATTAAGAAGCGACATGGCTTGCTGATGCTTCTCAAGGGCATGCGAGAAGGTGACACGCTTGTCGTCTGGAAGCTGGATCGCTTGGGCAGGACGGTTGCCGAATTGATCCGCACCCTGGATATCATTCGAAAAAAAGGTGCAGATTTGAAGGTTCTCACGCAACCAATTGATACGACGACTGCCATCGGCAAAGTGATGTTTAATGTTGTGGCTGCCTTTGCAGAGTTCGAGCGCGACCTGATTTCAGAGCGGACCAAGGCTGGCCTTGCGGAAGCGCGAAAGCGCGGCCGGCAGATAGGCCACAAGAAGAAGCTGACGACTGAAATGAAGAAAGAGGCCGCAGCCCTTCTTGGCGAAGGTTATTCATATGAGGCCATCGCAGAGAAGTGGAACGGCAAGGTAAGCAAAAGCACTCTGTATAATTACAGGGAAGAGATTGAGGCTTTCATTCCGCTGGACGTGGAAGATGCCGAAACGGATTCCAAATAAGGGAGGAGCCAGATGGCCACTTACAGACAGATCCAACTGCATATAAAGGATCAGCATGGATATTCGGCCCAGACCTGCTGGATTGCTGACGTAATGGCTGAACATGGGTTGACGAAGAGGATCGCACCAAATCGGATTGATCCTACTCGGCGAGAAAAGCCATGTCCTTTAGGGAAGCGAAAAGATGTCGAAGACGCACTTCGTCATTTCAACATGATCTGATTTCCAGAAAAGGGACAATCAATGAAGGGGATATTGCAAGCCACGCACCCATCATCAGATCAACTTTACGATCTGCTCACCCGTGAAGAGTGGGAAGCGCTCGCTGTGTTTTCTTCTGAAGGCGTCATTACGAGGTTGCCTGATGCTATAACGAAGGAGCGGCTTCTCCGATTGGGCTTAACTGGCCATGGAGAGCGGCCAACAGCAGCAGGTTACGCTTTGTTGTTGACCTGGCTACGTCGCAACCCGAAGCGTAAGCGATGGGGTGGACGCCTCCACCAACCGCATCAACTGTGCCAATATAGACATTCTCAAAGTTTAATAAGAGATGGAGGCATCCTAACACTCTTTGACAATAGTGATCTCTTTTCCGAAATCAGCCCTGGAAGATCATTTTGTCGAAACTATCGTTCCGGCATTTTTGGACATCGTAAGTGCAAGGTCTTCGATCATGTCTTCCTGACCGCCGACCATGCCGCGACGCCCGAGTTCCAGCAACAAATCACGCGCAGGTATGCCGTAGCGCTTTTCAGCCCGTTCTGCAAACAGCAGGAACGAGGAATAAACACCGGCATAACCGAGGACGAGTGACCCGCGATCCACCCGAATCATGCGATCCATCATCGGTACTACAAGGTCTTCGGCGGCGTCCATTATCTTGAATAAATCGACGCCGGTCTCGACCCCCATGCGTTCAAACACGGCCACGAGAAGTTCGGTTGCCGCATTTCCTGCACCAGCCCCAAGCCCGGCAATGGCGCCATCAATACGGTTCGCACCAGCAGCCACTGCGGCAACAGAGTTGGCAATGCCCATCCCAAGATTGTGGTGACCATGGAAACCAAGCTCGGTTTCCGGCTGAAGGGCTGCACGGATCGCGGAAATGCGGTCCGTGACATCTTGCGGCAGCATATGACCGGCAGAATCCGTACAATAAATGCAGTTCGCACCATACCCTTCCATCAACAAGGCCTGTTCAACCAGTTTTTCCGGACTGGCACGATGTGACATCATCAGGAAGCCAACTGTATCGAGCCCGGTTTTAGCCGCAAAGGTAATGTGCTGTTCAGCGCAATCGGCCTCCGTGCAATGGGTGGCAATACGCACACCGGCGATCCCGCAATCCATTGCCCGCTTGAGCATGTCGATTGTTCCAATACCAGGCAACAAAAGTGCCGAGACCTTGGAATTTTTAAGATGCGGGATGACTGCCGAGAGATATTCCTCGTCCGTTGCGGCCGAGAAACCATAGTTCACCGATGCTCCGCCCAGACCATCCCCATGCGTAATTTCGATCCACGGCATACCGGCTTCGTCGGCGGCCTTGGCAACCTCGATCATCTGACTGACCGAAATCTGATGACGTTTGGCATGCATACCGTCCCGCAGGCTCATTTCGTGAAGGGTGATTTTACGTCCCTCGATATTCATCTGTCTCTCCTCAGCCACGTGCTGGTAACGTGAAGGCGCCGCAATCGGCCTGTTCAGCAAAAAGTTCGGCAGTGCGAAGTGCGGCCGCCGTCATGATGTCCAAATTGCCGGCATATTTCGGCAAGAAGTCACCGAGCCCTTCGACCTCGAGATAGATCGATACCCGGTTGCCGTCGAAGATCGGCCCGTTCACCAGTTTGTAACCCGGGACATATTTCTGAACTTCGGCCACCATTGCATTGACACTGGCAATAATTGCAGCCTGATCCGGTTCATTTTTAGTCAGCACATGCACAGTATCGCGCATCAGAAGCGGGGGTTCCGCCGGATTGACGATTATGATCGCCTTGCCACGTTTGGCACCACCGACTTTCTCGATCGCGGCCGCCGTCGTACTGGTGAATTCGTCAATATTTTTGCGTGTGCCCGGCCCTACGGAACGCGACGAAACCGCAGCAACGATTTCGCCATATTCGACCGGTTGCACACGTGAAACGGCCGCAACAATCGGGATGGTGGCCTGGCCGCCGCAGGTAACCATATTGACGTTCATTTCGTTGCTTTTGGCATGATCGGCAAGGTTAACTGACGGAATACAGAACGGGCCAATCGCCGCTGGCGTCAGATCAATCATTATCACGCCAAGCTCGTTCAACTTGCGGGAGTTTTCTGCATGAACATAGGCAGACGTCGCATCGAAGGCGACCCGAATATCATCGGAGATCACATGTTCAAGAACCCCGTCAATACCGGTTGCGCAGGTTTTGATGCCCATCTCGGCAGCTCGGTTGAGCCCCTCGGAGGCCGGATCAATGCCGACCATCCAGACGGGTTCAACCCAATCGGATCGTTTCATTTTCATTAGAAGGTCGGTGCCGATATTGCCCGGTCCTATGATCACCGCCCGCAATTTCCTAGTCATTTTGTATATCCTTTAACATCGAGTTACATGCCAACGACGGCAGGCAGAGCCAGTGTGAGAGCCGGTACATAGGTGACGATCATCAGCACTATAATCATGAGCAATGTCGGTATGATTGCCCCCTTGATCACGGTTTCCAGGGACAGGTCCGAGACACGTGCGGCGACGAACAGGTTCACGCCGACCGGCGGCGTAACCATGCCAATCGCGAGGTTGATGATCATCATGATGCCGAAATGCCCGGGACTGACACCCAGCGCTGTAACCAGCGGCAACAAAATCGGGGTCAGAATGATAATGGCGGCAATCGTTTCCATGAAGGTGCCAACAATCAGCAAGATCACGTTGATCGCCAGCAGTAAAAGCCATGTTTGATCCACGATCGACGTGATGGCATGGGCCAGCATGACGGGCACGCCTTCAATCGCCAGTGCGCGGCCAAAAATGGTGGCGGTTCCAACAATGAGCATGATTGTTGCCGACGTCAGTGCCGAACCGGCGAAGATCCGGTAGAGTTTTTTAAGGTTGAGTTCCCGATAAACAAAGACCCCCACAAACAATCCGTAAATGACCCCCACTGCGGCCGCCTCGGTCGGGGTAAAAACACCGCCGTAGATGCCGCCCAGAATGATCACTGGCACCATCAATGCCCATTTGGCGTCGTTGATGGTCGCAAGCACTTCCTTGCGCGAGGGATGATAATCGCTCGGGGTTTGTCCATCTGCCCGTGATTTCCACCATGCGTACGTGATCAGTGTCAGGCCGATCAGCAATCCGGGAAGAACACCCCCCATGAACAGCCTTGAGACTGACACGTTGGCAGAGGTCGCATAAATTACCATCGGGATAGAGGGGGGAATGATAACGCCAAGTGACCCGGAAGACGCGATAAGCCCGGCCGAGAAGCCTTTTTTATAGCCGTCTCTTGCCATGGCAGGCAGCAAGATGGTGCCGACAGCAGCCACCGTTGCCGGACCAGAACCGGAAATGGCGGCAAAGAAAATGCATGTCACAACGGCAATAATTGCCATACCGCCCGTATAACGGCCAAACAAAAGGCGTGCGACATTGATCAGGCGCTGAGACAATCCCCCTTGCCCCATCAGATCGCCCGCCAGAATAAAGAACGGGACGGCCATCAGAGGAAAACTGTCAATTGATGTAACAAGCACCTGAGGCACATAACTGCCGGAGACCTTGCCAGAGACAAGCAGCGCCACCGTTGAAGCAACACCTAGCGATACTGCAATCGGAACCGAGATAAAAAGAAGAACCGCCAGCAGGCCAAACAGAATGAGAGAAATCATTTCATCTCTCTTTCAGTGCCGTCGCGTAGCTCGCAGATGAATGATTGCGCCAGACGAACCAGTACCATTGAAAACCCGGTAAAAGGTGCGAGATAGATATAAGCCATGGGCATGCCGAGCGAGGCGGATTTTTGACCAAAGCGAAAGGTTTTCTCGATCAGGAACCAGCCCTGATACATCGCGTAACATGCAAAACCGGCAAAAATGGCATGGGTCAGCAGGCGCAAATATACCTGCCCTTTTGGCGGCAACAGGTGGGCAAACATGGTCACACGAATATGAGCATTTTTGCGGATAGCATAAGCGACGCCGCTATAGGTCATCCAGATGAAGAAATATCGTGCCAGTTCTTCAGACCAGGACAGAGATGCCCCCATCACATAACGCATGAAAATCTGAACACCGATGAGGATTGTCATCAGGGCCATAAGGACCACTGTGAATGCCTCTTCAAAATGCTCATCAATAAGTTTAAGCATGAATCCCTCCCTTGCCAGCCGATCAATGATCAGGGTGACTTCTGTGGATCAATCCTGCATCTGGCAGTTTCGGTACAGGGACTGGAAAAAGGATGGGGCGTCCGATACTGACGCCCCGCTTTTGTCAGGTGATTATTTTTTGGTTGCGGAAAGCAGACGATTGACGAGATCTGCACCGGCTTTTTCTTTGACCAGATCGGCAATCGGAGCAGCCTTCTGAACGAACAGAGACAGTTCTTCGGGCGTCAGTGTTGTGAACTTCACGTTCGTCATCGCGGCTTCAGCTTTGTCGTCCGCTTCCTGGGCCAGTTTGCGCTGGTAGGCTGTTGCGTCTTTGACTGCGGCATCAAAGATTACACGGTCTTTTGCACTTAAAGTGGCCAGCTTGTCCGGGCTTGCCAGAAGCGGCCACGGCGAATAGATGTGATTGGTCTTGGTGATGAATTTCTGAACTTCATTGAACTTCATGTCATAGAAAAGGTTGATCGGCCCTTCCTGTGCATCGAAGATTCCCTGTTGAAGGGCGGTGAACAGTTCGTTGAATGCCAGCGGTGCCGGATTGGCACCCTCCTCACGCCAGGTCGCAATATTGACCTCGTTTTCCATGGTGCGCATCTTCATGCCCGCCAGGTCATCCGGGGTCCGGATTTCTTTTTTCGAGTTGGTCAACTGGCGAAAACCGTTTTCCCAATATGCCAGACCGACAATACCCTTGTCTTTGAGCGAATTCATGATTTCGGTGCCGATTTCACCGTCAAGCACCGCATAAGCCTGTTTCCGATTGGTGAACAGGAAGGGAATGTCAAAGGCAAAGAATTCGGGGGCAAAAGAGGCGACGGGAGCCGAGGATGCGAAGGTCAGGTCGATATTACCTAATTGGACGTTCTCGATTGCCTCGCGCTCACCGCCGAGCTGAGAATTGGGATAAATTTCTAAACCGATTCGACCATCTGTTTTTTCGCGCAGTTCCTTGTCAAGGAACTCAAATGCCTTCTGACCGGTCGATGTCGGGGCAGAAGAATGTGCCGCCCGGAAAAGAATTTCAGGCTCAGCCTGTGCCTGGGATGCGAAAAACGCACCGGAGATCAGAACGGAAAGAGTAGTTGCGCGTATAATCTGCGCCGTTTTCTTGAACGACATCGTCGTCCTCCCTTTTTATCCGAACACCCTAGTTTGGTGTCCTGTGTTTCCTGATTTGTTTTTTTGGATATTGAGCAGAGGTCTCCGCCTCTGTATTTTTCGATCTGTTGGATTTAGTGAAAATGCATTTATTTGTCAAATAATAAAATCTATTTTCAATATGTGAAAAATAAGTTACCCGTTATGGCTCGTCCAAGTCCCGGAGATCCCCCATGCCAGCCAGATTTTTGCCCAAAGATTTTTACCATGCGCTAGAGGAAGCTGTCGGATCCGCCAATTTCAGACATGCAGATAACATTCCCCAATCAGCCTTGGGTGATTGGAGTACCGAACGTGGCGGAACGCCTTGTGCACTGGTCACTCCGCGCGACACCGCCGCGGTATCCGCAGTTCTGAGATTGTGCCATCAGCACCACGTTCCTGTTGTGCCCCAAGGCGGACTTTCAGGACTTGCTGGCGGGGCGGTTCCTTCGGAAGGTTCGGTGTTGCTGTCTTTGGCCCGAATGGACCAGATTGAGGAAATTGACACATCTTCGAGCCTGATGGTCGTGGAGGCGGGCTGCATCTTGCAGCGCATTCAGGACGCGGCACAGAATGCAGGATATTATTTTGCACTTGATCTTGGTGCGCGCGGCTCCTGTCAGATTGGCGGCAATATCTCGACCAATGCCGGGGGCAACCGTGTCATTCGATACGGCATGACGCGTGATCTTGTTCTTGGGCTGGAGGTTGTCTTTGCCGACGGCACAATTCTGCCAATGATGAACCGTATGCCCAAAAATAATGCGGCACTGGATCTCAAGCATTTGTTCATCGGATCGGAAGGAACGCTGGGCGTTATCACGCGCGCTGTGCTCAAGCTGCATCCAGGTGTTTGTGGTGCCAATACAGCATTGGTTGCGCTGCCAGAGTTTGACTCAGTTACCCGCCTTATCAGCCACGCCCAGTTCATGTTGTCGGGCCGCCTCACAGCGTTTGAACTGATGTGGAATGATTATTATCAGGCCGTTATTGATGGAACCGGTCAGAAGCCGCCACTGGCGACAGATTATCCACTTTATGCCCTTATCGACATGCAGGGGGCTGATCCGGATGGTGAAAGATCAGCGTTTGAAGCCATGCTGGAAACAGCCTTTGAAACCAGCATTATTTCCGATGCGACAATTGCCCAGTCTCACCGTGAGATTGAAACCTTCTGGTCGCTACGCGACGGTGTTTCCGAAATTCTGTCCCTGCGCGCCCCTGTCATCAGCTTTGACGTTTCTGTACCGCGCTCGCGCATCGGCGATTGTGTTGATGAAATTCGTGCGGCTTTGACACAGGCTTTCCCCAAATTACCGACGGTCTTTTTTGGCCATGCGGGGGATAGTAATATTCATCTGGTCGCCGGCCCCATCGACCAATTTGATCCAACAGGCAAGAACATCGAGAGGGCGGTCTATGAGATTATCCGCACCTATGGCGGCTCGGTGTCGGCAGAACATGGCATCGGTTTACACAAAAAACCGTGGCTTTCTTACAGTCGCTCGGAAACCGAGCTTGCAACTCTGAGACTGCTAAAACGGAGTTTTGACCCAAAGGAAATTCTAAACCCGGGGAAAGTTCTTTCATAAAAACGAGCCCTTGCGATTTGCGTGTCCCTAAAAGCTGCGACGGAGCCGCGGCAGCTTTTAGGGCAAATTCTAATTTGCTGTTCCCTATGCCCCAAGCTCGTGCGAAATCGATTTCGCAATCCGCTTGACCAGCGGGATCAGCTCTTGCATGCGTGCCGGTGACATATATTCGTGGGTCGATGAAACCGAAACTGCAGCAATAATTTTCCCGGTCGCATCGCGCAAGGGTGCGGCAACACAGCGAATGGATGGTTCATCTTCGCCAAGGTCATAGCTATAACCCTCTGCCCGGTATGACGCCATCAATGCCAGCCATTCTTTCTGTGACATCCGGTCTGGCAACAGGTGACCATCCTGCTCATAGAGCTGTTTTAAAACCAGCTCTGGTTCATCAAACAGCAAGGCCTTTCCGACCCCCGTTGAAATAACAGGTTTGCGACCACCCACCCGTGAACTGATCTCTACCGGCCGCGCACCAGGCAGTTTATCAAGATAGGTAACTTCCCATCCTTCGCGGCGCGCGAGATGGACCGTATCATGCGTTAGATCTGACAGTTCCTCCAACCATGGCCGGACCACCTGCACAAGATCGACCCGCGAATAGGCCGCAAAGCCAAGTTCAATCAACCGCGGGCCAAGTGTGAACCCGTGCGACCTTTCGGGCTTGAGGTAGCGTTGTTCTTGTAATACAGCAACAATGCGATGCACCGTGCCATATGTCAGCCCTGTAACTGAAGAAATTTCTTGAATATTGCGAGGGCGTTCAGCCACGGCGTCAATAATTTGGAACCCCCGCACAAGCGTTTGACTTCTGGGAGCCTGCAGTTCGTGCTCGTCTTTCAACGGTTTAGTTTTTTCTACCATGTCCTCAATATCCCAACGACGAATCAAATTTTTTATCAATAATCTAAACAAACATCCAGAGATCATAGGAAACAATTTTCTCAGCTGCTTATTGTTAGCATTACAGTTGCGATTTTTGTTTGAGGTGAGCTCGTTGGGCTGCGGCCTGATGGGCACGTCGCCAACATGACCATGCGATGATGTCTGCGGGTTCGATCCGATGTTGGGCAAGCTTGTTGGCGATCCGGCGGACCTCTTGAATTGACCATCGGATCAGATCCCGATGGTCCGCATCCTCGATCTTTTTGGGGGCGTCACGTCATTGGTGCGGTATCGGATCACCGCCATCATGGCGAAGGCCAGCCATGCCACGAGCGGCTCTCATTATGATCGAGGCCAAGCTCGTTTTTGGTCGTTTCGAAGCTGTCTTCGATCGCCCGGCGGCGGCCCTCGACGGAGACAAGAGCCTGTATTTCCGTGCCCGCCGGGCACCAGGTCGTAAAGTAGGCCAGATCACCGTCGCTGATGTTACGGCGGATCAGGAGGCCCCGGGTCCACACGCCTGATTTTGTCTCGTCATATTCATCGGCTTCGAGATCGGCGAGCTCGCAGTAGGCCCAGTCATGAAGGCGGGCACCCTTTGTGCCCTCGCCAGCGGAAAGGCGTTTCCATGCGCCTGGATCAAGGCCCTGTGCAATCTCTTCCGCCTTGCCTGCCCAAGAGCCAAAGTAATGGTCCGATTTCACGCCGAGAACGTAGCCTTTGCAGGCCCGGCGCAGAGCCTGCTCAACGTCACCAACCCCATATACCGCGTTCGCTGCGACCCACGAGAAAGGGACGTCGGCCGCCAGCGTCCGCTGTATAATTTGAACTGCCAAGGCTGGCTTGGTGGCGAAATTTACAAATTCAGGAACATGGGTTGCGGTAAGTCGTGCCGGATCACTCGTCCAGCTCTTCGGCAGATACAAGGCATGATCGATAAACGCGTGGCCGCGAGCCGAATACCGCCAGCGTCAATATCCCCGCGAAATCGGATTCCAACTAAGGGACAACAGATGAGCCTTCTTAGAAACCCAATATGCCTTACTATCCTAATACTGGGCTTCTCTGCACTTCTCTGGGCGACGATGATGTTTAGATACGAGCACATCACAGGATATTACCACCTTGATCGACTGACAGGAACATTGTGTCAGTCGCACTCAGGTCACTTAGAGTGCGATGGTATCCGTTAGAGCATTCCAATTAAGGGAGATATTGTGTCACCTTTTCCAGAGCCGTATGCGTGATCTTTAATAACTTTTATCAGCATTCAACACAAAACAACTTAAGAGAATCCTTAAGAGCGCAATGCCGCCCAAGAAGATCCGCAAACAGATTCCAGATAGGAGCCGATGAATGATCAAAAATAATGATGAACCGAAAACAGCGAGGAATAATAATTTTTTAGCGTGTGGGCTAATTGGTCTAGGTGGATTATTTATTGGCATCATACTTGGGATGGTCTTCACCTATCTAGGATTTTCGGGCTTGAAGGCCACATTACTTTCTATGTGGTTCGTTCTGGGTCTAGTTCTAATGCACTTAGGTTATCTCCTATTGAAATCAGATAAAGCCGCGCAGGCGAGAAAGGGAACCGATGAATGATCAAAAATAATGATGATCACTTGAAGCGACTGGCACCGGATGACGTCAAGGTCGGAGAAATCACCAATTACGCCAATTGATGCCTACTGATTATTATGTAAATGGCCAGTCCATATATCTTTCCGATAACAAAGACATTAAGGCCGACTTATGGTCTGACGAGAACATGTCCCTCCATTTCTTTTGGCTAAACAAAGAAAACCACTCTCAATCCGCCACGTTCAAATTAATGGGGGCTAATTCTTGGAAGAAAATGGCGGTAGAAATATGTGCCCTTGCTCCGGAAACACCAAGCCGTTAAGGGATGCTCGATGATCTACCTTTGGCATATCATTGGCGTTTGGTTCCTGCTCATGGCAGGGTCTGGTATTCTTGCCGGCGACCAAATTAGTCGCGTCGGCAGGAAAATGTTACCAACGGCTTTTCTTATCTCGATAGCTTATCTCGTCTCACTCTTCTTTATTTACTGAGCTACACCACATCGAAGCCTCACGGGCCGATCCGCAAATAGATTCCAAGTAAGGGACATCGAATGCTGCTCATTGATCATCTTAAAAAATATCACTCCTTCGAAGAGCGTGACTTCGGTCCTGGACACACACTTCGTTTCAACTCAAGAAATGGAGTTAATGTGCTTGAGACACATGGAACTCTAAAACGTCTCTTCTCTCGACACCATTTTGTTCCTGTTTCAAATGTCTTTCGCAATGGCGATCGGATAAAGATCCGAAACGGAGGAGAGTTATCTCGCGGAGACTATTGTTCTTGGTTTGGCAAAGGGTTTGTGTATGGCGAGTTTCATGACTTCAGCTTCGCATCTGTCTCACATGATCGATTTCATTACGGACTGATTCGAAACAACTGCAACTATGAGATATATTCACCTGTTCTTGCATTCTGCGGGGAAATTGAGGTCGATATTAATGTCTAGCGGCGCTGTTATGTGCATTTCCAATAAGGGAGAGTGAGCGATGCAACGGAAAACGACTGCGCCCGGACAACACGAAATGCATTGCAATCGGATGAGGATATTGCTGCTCGGTGGAGCGCAGTCCTCTCGGCTAGAGCATCATTCCAAATAAGGGACATCAGAATGGCAGAGGTGAACCCTGACAAGATAAACCGTGCTTACAATCTGCTCACAGGCTGGCATGACAAGATGGATCAGGCATGTGCCGGTGACGGGATTATCAGCGTCAACAAGTCGGATGTAGCGGAACTTAAACAAGCCCTCAACGATCTGGATGAGCTGCACAGCAGCCTGAAAACTAATTCCAACTAAGGGAAAGCTATGTCGGAAGTAAAGAAATTGTTGAGATGCCGACGGCACACACTCTTGTTGCCCTTCTCGGATTGATAGTTGCCGCCGTTGGTATCTTTATGAGTACTTGGAGCGCAGTCTTTGGTTCCGGTGATCCCTATGGCAGCGGGTTTGCTGTAGCTCTCGCTGGAACAATGATTGTTTTTATTTCCAAATAAGGGAGAAAAACATGAGCAAGAGAGCACTAGAAGTTCTGAATAAAACTGCGTCGATTATAAGTCCGTTCCTTGGTGCATTATTCCTTGGTTTGGCAATCTACGTGTCCAGAGACAAAGAAGTGGTCAGCACATGGCTCCAGTCGGGATGGCCCGACATTGAGATCGCATTGCAGAACATCCAAAGCGGCGGAGAGCTGGCCGTCCAATCAGCGTACTATTTGGGTCACATTCAGGCCAGCACGCAGATTTGGACTATGGTTGTCGCAACTCTGTGGGGGGGCCTCCTCTTCTTGCCCACATTGCGTCGTTGGGCAAGCACCCGAAAGCAGGTTTCCAATTAAGGGACCCGTGAATGATAGTCATCCTGACCGAAAACCCGAGTAGAGCGGAAATGCATGGCTGAGTCAGAGAATGATCCGATAGAAATCTTCCGAGAAAGAACGCTTGGCTATGCAAGGCTTATTATGCGTTTGCGGAGGGCCTGCTTATGTCTTGTTTGGTTACGAGCCAACACACCTGTAGATAGTCGCGTTATACCGGTTGAGGTATTCTTGGCTGCTTACGACGCTTTGATAATTTCATATGCAAGTTGTTTCGCCAAAAGTACCGAGGGTCTTCCAAAGCTGGAGGCTAAGCATGTTTTCAAAAACAAACCAGAACTCTTGGAAATCCATGAACGTGCAAAGCTTACCCGCGACTCATTGGTTGCTCATAATGGTAAGAATATGGCAGTTGTCGCAGATGTGCGTGTTTTGCCGAAAGACGACTTTTTAAAAGTTGAATTTTGCACTAGGTTGACCTTGCCTAGCAGAAATGAACTCAGCGATTTAGATCAAGTAATTAAACATACATACGAGCATATTGATAAGAAGATAAAGGATTTTGGAAAAATATTGCAAAATGATATCGGAAAAAAAGTAGAAATTTCCGACAGTCTTGGCGAAGTTTCTTAGAGAAGTCACCGGGGCAGTTGGCTGTTCAAAGCATTTTCCATGATATTGCGAGCATTCTGAGAAACGAAGGTACCTGGGTGAACTCGACCAGAACGCGGTTCATTTCAATCGAATGAGGCTGTTCCATCTTGGTTGTACACAACCATATGCAGCAGAACTGCATTCCAAATAAGGGAGGCCGAACGAACATTTCGCGATGAGCTCCAAGGCATAGAAGATTTCCAATAATGATTGAGCGCACCTTTCAAAACATCTCCAGCGAAAAAATCAGCGAAGCCGATCAGCAATCGTTCTTAGTTAGTCTAGGTTGGGCAAGAGGATCTACGTGGGATGATTTACTGCAATCAAAACGTGTATTGATAATCTCAGAGGCAGGTGCGGGAAAAACATATGAATGTCGCACTCAGGCGACGCATCTGTGGTCTGCGGGAGAACCAGCATTCTTCGTTGAGTTGGCCGCGCTGGCGACTGACGAACTTCGCAGCCTGCTAGATGCCGATGAAGAAGCACGGCTGGATGCTTGGCTTACCTCACAGTCCGAGGTGGCGACATTTTTTCTGGACTCGATTGACGAGCTGAAATTGACGTTGGGTTCATTTGAGCGCGCGCTCAAACGGCTGAAGAAGTGCATCGGAAATCAGCTTCACCGGGCGCGGGTCGTCATCACGACCCGACCGATACCCTTCGACGAACAACTGGTCCGAAATGTACTGCCTGTTCCTCCAGCGCCGTCCTCGGAATCAAATGAAGAGGCATTTGCAAAGGTCGCAATGGGTGAGCCTCACGCTCAACACGACAATAAAAGCAAGAACCAATCAGCCGAATGGCGGTCGGTAGCCTTGATGCCGCTGTCGGACGAGCAGATCGTCGTTTTTTGTCGGCAGCAGGGCGTGAGCGATCCCGATCTTCTTTTTGAAGATCTACGACGTCGCAATGCTCTGGAGTTTGCACGTAGGCCTCAGGACCTCATTGAGTTGTGCGCGGACTGGCGTGAGCACAAGCGCATCCGAACGCATCGCGATCAGGTTGCCACGAATGTTCGAGTGAAGCTGCTTCCCCGCGACGACAGACCTGAAACGGCGGAATTGTCCGTTGACATGGCGATCGAAGGAGCTAGTCGGCTCGCGCTTGCAGCTCAGATGACGCGTCGTCTAACAATCCGTCATAGTGCAGCGTCCGACGTTGTTGACGATGAGGCAGCCCTCGATCCCGCAATCATCCTGTCCGATTGGCAACCAAACGAACGAAAAGCACTGCTGGAGCGTCCTCTATTTGGCTTCGCTTCATATGGCCGGGTGCGGTTCCATCATCGCTCGGTGGCGGAGTATCTTGCTGCTGAGCGGCTAATAACTCTTCGAAGAAAGGGTGTGACGTTTCGGGCCCTCAAGAGGCTTATCTTCGCGGAAACCAAAGGCAAGATGATCGTTCGCCCGTCCAAGCGACCACTGGCGGGTTGGTTAGCCTTACAAGAAGATGGGATATTTGAACTCTTGCGGGACAATGAACCTGCCGTGCTCTTGGATGAAGGAGACCCAGAGTCGCTGACGCAAGCGCAGCGAAATCAAGCTCTTCGCGCCTACGCTGAGCGTTACGGCCCAGGTGGCTGGAGAGGCCTTCAGGTACCCCACATTCAGGTCCATCGTTTTGCATCGAAAGAGCTGGCAGATGGAATCGACAGAATTTGGCGTAGAGGAGTAGAGAATCCAGATGTGCGAGAAGTCCTCATCAGCCTTATCGAGGCAGGCCGTATAGAAGATTGTGCTGAAATCGTATTCGATATCACTCAGGACATTGCATCACCTGCGGTTGAACGCATAATGGCTATTGATGCGTTAGTAGCACTTGATGACGAGAGGCTAGGGAATATTGCTTCCAGTATAGCAGATGCTGACGATCTCTGGCCTGACAAAGTGGCCCGAGGTGCCGTCCTACGCCTTTTCCCAAAGTACATGTCGGTTGAGCAGCTATGTCGGACTCTTCGATGGACAAAGCGGGAGAAGCGGAGTGTAGGCGACCTTGACTGGCAACTTCCACGCCTGATAGCAGGATCGCCACTTGATCTCCCTGTTCTTGAAGAACTTCGTGATGGCCTCCTAGCGTTAGTCTCAGAGGGGCTTAGTTGGCGAAAAATGTGGCCACATATTTCGAGTGATTGGCCATATCTCAGCGGAGCGCTCGCAGCAACGTGTGAACGCGGGCTCGATATAATCCAAGATGAGGCATGGTTGCATGCTGGCGCACTTGCATTACGATTACATCACCGGGACCATGGCGGGGATGAGTCGATCAAATCGCTTCACGAACGACTGAGCAATCTGAATGCAGAGGGCAATGCTCGTCTCTTCTGGCTTGGGCACGCTTTGCTTCAGTCACTCTATGAAGCCAAAGATCCTCGGAGACGGCTCGCAGAGATCACGACTCTCGATGGACCAGTCCAGCTTAGACCGGACCGAGATCTGACTTGGGTGAGCGAAGGGCTTGGCGACACGACCCGAGACACCAGTGAACGCGCAATACTCTTGGAGGCAGCTATCCGCCTGTCGCCGGATCGTGATACATGGAAAGAGCACGTTGAAGGACTTAGGCATCTCATAGTGGATCAGCCTTCATTCGTGCAAAGGCTTGACGACTGGCTAAAGCCCTCGAAACACGACAAGGAACATCGTCGTTGGGAAAAGAAGCAGGCGGAACGAAAAAAGCAAGAAGAGCGACGAAAGGCCAAGGATCGCGCGAGTTGGATTCAGTTCTGGCGAGAAGTAGCCAATCAGCCTGAGAACGCATTCTCGACGGAGCAAAGCTGGAACACGGCTTGGCACTTGTGGCACGCCATGAGACACGATGGTGATGACAGCCGATCGTCAGGTTGGAACCGGCGCTTCATTGAAGAGCAATTCAATCAAGAAACTGCCGACAAGCTCCGATGCGTGCTGATGAATATCTGGCGCGATGATCACCCAACCTTTCCCAGCGAAAGGCCCGAAGGTGAGCGCGATACATTTCTTGTACGTTGGCAACTTGGTCTGGCCGCGATCTACGCCGAAGCAGAGGACCGGGACTGGGCAGCTAAACTCAGCAATGCAGAAGCTGAGCTAGCCGCGCGGTACGCTCCAATTGAACTGAACGGCCTTCCCCAATGGATCGAGGGTCTCGGAGATAGGCACCCAAACGCTTTGGACCGGACGCTTGGAAAGGAACTGTCGTGGGAGCTGAGCCAGCCGCTAGGTGAGCATGGAAATTCAGGCCTCCTTCAAGGAATTGGTTACGCGCCGAAAAGAGTTGCAAGACTATTTCTGCCACGGCTGGAATCTTGGTTAGATGCCAAAGGGGATCGGATCAATGGCGCAGATAACGCGACTGGGATGACCGAAAGGGTTCGGCAAGTCACACGGGTTATTTTGAAGCATGGAAATGCTTCGGAAATTGAGAGGCTTCGAGAACGGGCACTCCAAAGATTGGAACAGCAATTGCCGTTTGCGCTGCGTCTTATTTGGTTGCGGACCTTGATGCGGATTGATCCGCAGGCAGGTGTCGAAAAGCTGGCTGATCAGATCGAGATAGTTGAACCATCTGAGCGATCAGACGCTGTGACATACCTGGCCAGGCTCTTTGGGGATAGCCAAGACGGAATTGGGTTGAGTGACGAAAGCTTCACGCCGCGATTACTGCTGCGGCTGCTTCGCCTAGCCTATCGCCACGTTCGAATTAAAGACGATGTGCACCACGAAGGAGCTTATTCACCGGACACTCGAGACGACGCAGAGCAGGCACGCAATAACATTGCAACGGCATTGTTCAACGCGAAGGGCGAGGAGGGCTTCGCTGCAAAGCTCGAGATGGCCGCAGATCCTTTGTGCGCTCATTTCAAGGATCGCATTTTGGCTGTGGCAGAAGAGAATTGGGCGCAAGAGATTGATGCTAACGCATTTGATGAGGCTCAAGCGGTAGCACTTGATCGAAGCGGGGAAGCGCCTGCCTCAACGAATGAAGCCATGTTTGCGATTATGAAGGATAGGCTGTCTGACCTCGATGACCTTCTTCTCCGTGATGCTTCACCGCGAGAGGCTTGGGCAGGGATATCAGATGAGAAGGTCATGCGTCGAGAAATCGCGCGAGAGCTGAGCCATGCCGCCAACTCGATCTACACTGTGGACCAAGAGGCCGTAACCGCAGACGAAAAAGAAACTGATATCAGATTGCGTTCCGTAGCCTCTCCCTATGAGGCGGTGATCGAACTCAAGCTCGGGGATGGACGAACAGCTAAAGACTTGCGCGATACAATCGAGAAGCAGCTGGTGAAAAAGTACATGGCAGCGGAGCACCGCCGGGCCGGTGCTTTGATGGTGACCCTTTCGAAAGATCGGAGGTGGGATCATCCGGATGAAGACCGTAGAATCAACGTGGACGAACTTTTCTCCCTGCTGCGCAAAGAGGTGGAACAGATTGAAGAAGCGTTGGGTGGTGCCGTCTCAGTAGCTGTACATTTTCTTGACTTGCGGCCGCGGTTACCCCTTGAGAATGTCCGAAAACCTCGGAGAAAGAAAAGCGCAGGACCATCAGTAGGTTAATTCGATCTTGGTTGGTAAATGTAACATTAGACTGGAATACGAGGCAAAGGACAAGTGATGCTGATAACGCATACTAAAGAGCGAGTTGAGCCAAGTGATGGGGAATTTGTGTTTGTCGTCTACCCGAGCCCGAGAGGTACTGGAGACATTTTCGGCTATTTGAATGCACCTGCTTTTATTGATGCAGAGGCAAAGTCCGCGACATTTCTTCAAAGTGATTATGGAGTGCCCGTTGAAAAGGCATTTGCTCAAGTGCAGCATACGGCAAGTAGCTATGGGATAGAGAAACTCGTTATTTCGGATCCAGGAAATCTATTTGAGAACTGGCAGGAATACGTTTCCAAGTAAGGGATATTGAATGATACAGATTGGCGTCAAAGAGAAAGGCAATGCAAGCAACACCTTCCTCGTTGTCTGCGCAGGTTTGGCGGGTGTTAGCGTTCTCGTGCTCATTGTTTCGTTCTTCTTAGAAGAACAGGGCACAAGATATCCGGGGCCCGTCACCGACTTGTGGCCTTATCTCCAATCAGCACCCTTAACCGACACCTTATGGATTTATGCCCTGCTCTGGAACATGATCATAAGCACGATCGTCATCTTATGGGGTCTTGGTCAGTTGCTTAAGTTTCAACATACCAGGAAAGGTAGTTAAGAAACACGTGCGAAGCCCCCTCTTCTCACAGGTTGGCATGATAAGATGGCGCCTTTCTTTGGAAAAACAGCTGATCGGTCCAGCTAACAGCTGAACCGATCGCCAAGGCTTACGCTGCGTTCTTAAATCGGTTGTTCACAACCGGCGCTCGTGCGGTTTTCTCTTTCTGGCCCGGAACATGATGCAAATGCGCCAGCTTGCCACAGAAGCCCATACCATTGGTCGTTTCTCCGTCTGCATCTGGCATCGGGGCCGGGATCTCAGTGAGACGGTTGATCCGTTTATCCGCAAAGGCAAATGGTGTCTCGCACACAATCGGGCGGTTGTATTTTCGCAGAGCAAGAATGATCTGCTGTCCAACCCGCATTTTGCCGCCGTTATCGGTCGACATCAGGTCAGCGGCCGTGAACAAAGAACGGCCTTTGAGATTGCGCGACTTATTCACCTGTGTTGACACCTGCTTGCCCGACATCCCATCAAACATCGCAGAAATAAAACCACCAAAACCGCCATAACTCCCGCTTTCGGAGGCATCCTCGATCGTCTCGTTGCCGATCATCTCGGAGATGTCCTTGGCCGTGGCGCTGTCGGTCAAAGGATAGATCAACTTCCACTCCGTGGTATCCTTGATCTCTTTCAAACCAGTCGCACCATATGTCCCTTCAATCTGCCCGTAGGATTGGGCAATCAGCAGGTTGCCAACGCCCTGAGAACGACCAACGGCAGGAGAGGAAAGAAGCGTTTGCATTTTCGGAATTTGAGCAAACTCATCAAGTAAGAAAAGAACCTTCCGGGCCTTGGATGCAAACTTCGAGTCTTGTGAAATCAAACGCGATTGCATCGCTTCTGTCAGCATGATCATGATCTGGGCCATCGATTTGATGTTTTCCAGACTGACAACAAGATAGAGCGTCAATGGGTATGACTTGCCATCCTTGCCGGTCATCCCCCGCATGTCTTCAAGAGAAAAGTCCGAGGTTGCCGTCCGTTCCCGAACGGTTGACAGCTTGAAGATATTCAAGCCGTTTGCCAGGCTGGAGAAAATACCGCCCTTCTCTTCTTCCCCGGCCGTGCGCAGATCAATCATCTCCTGACGGATCTGTTCTGGGTACCCATATGCCTTGCACTCATCAATGAGCGACACGAGAGCCTCTGTCACCGCGTCGAGTTGTTCCTGAGGGTTCTCATCGATGTTACCTCCGGCGTTGGCCAGTGCATTTGACCAGATGTCAATCAATCGGCCGAAGTTAGGTTCCACACCGTCACGCTCACACCGGCTTGTTGTAAAGCCCATAAGCGCGAAACCAGCTGCACGGGCGCGATCGATAAAGTGTTGCCCGTTACCGCCTCCGCCTCCCTCGGGCTCCTTGACAAGTCCCATGGACAGTTTGCGCCAATAGGTCTCGCGTTGAGCCTGATAAGCAGACATTTTGCGCGCGTGAGGAATGACGCCCTGAGTAATGATTTGCATCCGCTCACTATCGCTCATGGCAACAAAGGAAATGGCATCAACACACAAGACATCTGGCTTTGACTTCAAGGTCTCACGCCAGTCTGTGTCATTGCGCATCAGGCTTTGAAGTCCGATACGGACATCCTGGGCATTGTCCTCTCCGACCAGCTTGGCCAGCTCCCGTTCAAGAGCCGTCAGTTCAGTGAAGAATTCGCCCTTGTCTGGTAATGAGCGATGAGGCGACAACGGGTTCCAGCGCGCGCCCCGATCACCACTGGGCTCAAAACGTACGACTGGTCCAACAGAGCTGCGATACCCGGAGGTCTTTTCAAAGAGTTCGCCCTTGATATCGAAAATGAACATGGACCAGTCGTTCATGCCCTTGGAGAGCACCGTCGGAATAGCGATACCCTGAGTTTTACCTAAGCCAGGGGCCGCCAGGGCCAATGCGGTCAGAGTTTCATTCCGGCGCAAATAGGTTGATGAGAACAACCCCTTTTTAAATTTGCCAAGGACAATGCCCCCGTCATCGAGGAAGGAAATTGCCTGGCGCTTGCGTGAGAACCAGGCATCTCGCCACTTTTGCCAGCGCTTGAGATCCTTATAGGTCGCCAGGCGCGAATTACCGTGAATGGAACGACGATCGTCATGCGGGTTCTGCATAATCCCAAATATGAATATGGTGAAGCTTGCGACGAAAGCACATATCCAGGTCACCGGAACTGTTTGCGTGTCAAACATCCCGTTGATCCAGTCACGATACAAATAAAGGATGCGCTCAGGGTCGGCAAACAGGGTTGAGAAGTAAATGCCAAATGTTGCGCCAAGATTTACTTGGCCCTTGCCGTAAATAACCAGAGCGGTCATCAAGCTGATCAGAGAGGCCGCGATCAACAGAACGGCCGACAGCCAAACCCACCACTTTACCTTCATGTTATAGGTAGAGGATTGCATGCAGATGAAGAGGGCCAAAGTGCCAAACAGGATCATGGCGCCCAGGCTGCCAATGTAGACCGATCCATATACGCTTTGGCGAAAGGTCGATTCAAGTGGCCAGCTCAGGAACAACCCTGACAGGAGCAGGAGCAGTGTCGGCAGGGTCCATGCCAGCTGGTATTTCCTGTGCAGGTGAAAGTCTTCAATAAGCTTGTTGGACTTCATCACGAAACCTCCCGAAACGGAGCAGACGGGGCTTCTGGCATTGCGATTTGATCGCTTCCAATGACCATGCGTTCTTCAGGGGAGAACAAATGATGATCGGGAACGTCACCGATCCGGTCATCGTTGGCCGTGCCGGTGCGCATCATAGACACCATCATGGCCATCATTTTCAGGCTTTCTTCCTGCATCTCGCTCAGATCGCGGCCGCCATTCATGGCCTTGACCATGCGCCGCATTTCGTCGGGTTCAGGCATTCTGGGGAACACAGGCTCCCCTGCCAGTTCGGCCCGTGTGCTGCGCTTATCAAGCACCTGTTTTGCCGATCGGACGTCGGTGATCAGCCGCTGATCCGCGATGCCCTTATCATTGGCTTCAACCCTTTTGACCTGAAGCATCAGAGCGACGTTGTCGGCAAACATATCCATGATGGAGGACATTTCAGTTTCAGAACCCCCGGCCATGGCGATCCGTCGACGCCATCCCCTCAAGCCATCGAGCAACGTATTTGCATGTGTGGTTGCTGAGAAAGAGTGGCCAAGGTCCATCACTTGCAAGGCGGCCAATGCATTTCGGATCGAAAGTTCGGACATCCAGTTGTGATGGGGCTCCATACGGACAATGGCATCGATCAGGTCTGCCGGCGTGATCCGTATGGTACTGTCGTAGCGTGAGTAAACCAGATGAACCCGGTCATCTACATGGCTGAAATCCAGCTCTCTGGTATCCTCCATCGTCATCACCCGGTCGTCTTTGGGGATGTCCTTTGCTGCGAGGTTAAGAACTGTTGTTTTGCCGGCATTGGTGCCGCCACAGAGCAAGACCGTTTTTCCGTCGACAAAGGTCTCGCGCACGCGATCAATTTCGGCCGGCTTAAGGCCATAATCTTCCCAAGTAACGGCAATCTTGCGTTTGATGCGGATGGAGCTTGCGACACCAGTTTCATCGACTGTAGGTCCGGTAATCCCTAGCAGACGATCACCATCAGGCGTTTTACAGGCAAGGATGGGCATATTGTCGTTAAACAGCACCCCATAGTGGGCTGCGAGACCCCGATAGAGGTCTCGCAGATATTCTTGTGTGAGAAATCCAAGTTCTTTGGAAGGAAGCGTGATTTTGCCTTTCCCCGCGACATAAACATTGAGTTTATGGGGGCCGTTGATATTGACACTTGCAATATTCCCTCCCCAGCGCTGGGACCGGATGACCTTGCGCAGATGCTCATAGCGCGAGAGCAGGACCTGAGTGTAATTTTCCATTACCACCACCCCCAGGCGCCAAGGCAGTTTGATTTTACAGTGTTAGAGTGTGCGGGAAATCCCCCCGAATTGCTGCGATATGTGATGGACCATTGGTAAGTTCCCGCGTGACCTGATTGCGAGTAACTGGGATAGCCCGAAACTGTTTCACAGCTCTTGTTGACGGAACCTCCGATCTGGATGCCGTCATCTCGGACAATCTTTTGGGTCGCTGTACTGGCGGTATAATTGCAGTGGTTTCCATAAGAAGGGTGATCTGTCCAGCTATCGCCATCGCTGCCTTGCGCTGCATGCCAAACTGTATAAGTGGTCTTCCCACACACCGAGCCGGTGTAATTCTGTGGGGCGTTCCAGCGTCGGTGTGATTCATTCCCCCACACGACGACAGTATTACAGCCATCCCCCTGGCTCAGGGCTTCACCTTCGCCTTTTATATCATCATAGACCGATACAAGATCACCTTTGAGATATCGATCTATATCGTTCCGGCGCATGAGCTTCTCGCAGGATGAATCGGTTTCATAAAAAAGCTCACCCGTCGCGACCAATACAGACTGTTGGAAAACATAATCCAGCTGGGGTGCTCCAGAACGTACCTGCGCATCGGAGACCATAACTTCTTGTCCGTCGGCCTGAAGATAGATCTCTGTCTTCGGTTCCGAATAGAGCAAGCTGTCATGATGCTCATACCCATTGATTCGCGTTTGATGATCGTAGGTTACCGCGTTGTCCTGAATACAGGAGGTCAAAGTGATTTCCGGTTTCCCGTCAATCTGATACTTCCACTTGGTGCTGCCGTATGATTCCCCGGCCGACAGGTAATGGAAGAAAGTTGTTTCACACCCAGCCGTTTCCTTGAACAGCTCAGCCGTTACATTTTCAATTGGCTTGCACTCGGAAATGTAAGTTTCCGTGCCGTTCAGATCGATCGCAATGCGCTCTTGTGGCACGGCAATCAATGCAGCTTCACCCTCGGTAAAGTTCGCGAGATCTGCTTGAGTCGGGGTCAGATCACTACAGACATTCGTTTTGTGGATATGGGCAAATGTTTTGCCACTATCGGAACAGTCACTGACAACCCGGGGGATGTCATCCCAAACAAAGTATTGTTTGACCATCTCAAGGCTTTGGCCACCTGTGCCAGACTGAAATTCATGACGCGGTGTACAGCCTTCTGTTGTCGTCTGGATTGGCGTGGTTTCATCTTCAATCCGCTCGCAACCGCTGACTTCAACCCGGTTATTGTTCCGGTTCTGATAGTACCATTTCCCACGGTTGAATGCTGTTGGTGAACTGCCCGCCAGTTCAAGATCGAAGCTGCAAACGCTTGAATCCTGATACATCACGAACTTGAGATCGTTGTCGATGACACACTCGTCATCGAGATACTGCGTGGTCCCGCTTTGATCGACATAAAAGCGACGGAACTGGGCAAATGCCGTATGCGCATCGAGGTCCTTATCGTCCTCGCATGTCGCATAACTTTTTTGAACGGTCAGATTGGTGCCGTTCGGCGAGCAATCGCCTTGAGGTTGGCCGTTCTTGATTGTTTGGCTTTGTACCTGGACAACCGACCCGTCAGCTGAAACTTTCAACGGACAGCCGGCTTCAGAGAGAGTCATCTCGTCAACTTTGGCTTCCTCTGTTTTTTCTTTTACATCCGGGAGCTCGAAACCTTCGAGCATGTCGTTGCTCGGTTCGCCGCCGGCTGCGGAAAACTGGGCTGCGCCGGTCCCGCCAGATCCGCCACCTGCGCGGCCTTCTTCTGCCTTCTCTTCAGGCACATCCCCACCGTTCTCAAGCAAGGAGCGTGCAGCAGCAAGAGCTGCTGGAACGTCGCCCTGTGCTGAGAGGGTCTGACCTGAAGCAACCGTTGGGTCGGATGTGGTAAAGCGGCTTTCGAGGACGCCTGTAATCTCGCGTTCTTCATTGTTTTCGGCGTTGCGCACGCCATACCAGCTCATTGAACCCTTAACATTACCATCTACGCCCGTCTCATATTCGAGAAGACCTTTCAGACGGATTTTCTCACGAATTTCCGCCCCGGCCAGACTCGGATCTGAAAACTGTGCTTCCACAGGGCGCTTGCCCGCAGGCGCACTGTCTCCCTCAAAGGAAATACCTTCGGAGATGGCAAGTGCCGTCTGATTGACATCACTTGGTAACTCGACAGTCTTACGCTGAGCCTCATTTTCGCTCAATACGGCCTTGCCCGTTGTCACAGGCCCCGAACCGTCAGGTGTCGAGGTGGTTTCCGGATCGTTGGTTGCAGCGCTACTCTCTGGCGCGTTCGATGTGGTGTTGAGAAGATCTGGGAGATCATCTGCATAGGAGATTGACGGTGCCAGCAGCGCCAGCCCGACAATCAGGTGTTTAAGCAAACTCCGCATGACATAACTCCATGTCAAAGTGCAGAGCGTTATCGGATTACCCCGTAGCGATCAGCCTAGTGAACAGTCGGTTGCGCTGCCAGCGATGGTGGCTCTGATGAAGACCCCTTTTCATCAGAGGACTGGCGACTTCCTCCATTGGTTTGTGAACTGCTGACTTGCTGCGCAGCAGCAGCCTTTCCAAGAACCCGAATACCCGTGGGTTCAAAAAGAATATCCACTGTCGGTTTGATGGTAAGACGCGAACTTGCGGTAATTGTCATGATCCGCTGCAGGTCAAGATTTTTGCTTAGCATCTGAGTGATCACCCGGCTTTCGCCATCAAGTAAGACCTGCTCGGAGCCTGAAAGACCTTCTTCACCTTGCGAAACAGCTTCCGTTGCAAGAGCTGTAAGCGCTGTCAGAAGGATTGGTGTGCCAAACTGTTCCCATTCGCGGTCATCGATCTGACCAGGCATGCTTGTTCGACCCATCGCATCCTGTGTGGGGAACCCGTCGGGCAACCACAACATACTGCCATCGGGTTTCAACATCCGCTGCCATGCGATGCTCAGACGGGTATCGCCATTTTTGGCCAACGGCGTATAGGACCCCTGAAATTTTGAACCGCCTGGAATTAAGACAAACCGGTGTTTGAACCCGTGATATGAATAGATATTCTGCTCAACCACACAAACCGCCTGCCCCGGGTGCTGGGAATTGATCGAATTCTCCAGCACACAGGGAATGCTCTGAAACGTCGTCAAAATGCGCTCTAGATCCATAGGCAAAGTCACATGGGTGTTACCTGGTGCAACGGCCTCGTCGTAATCCTGACTTGTGATGTATTCGCGTGGCGACGGGGAGACCGGTCGGCTCACTGTCGATATTGTCACCCCGTTTCCAAGTCGACGTCTGAGTTGCATTTTTTCACGAATAACGCGTTGTGGGTCGAGATCCGCCGGTTTCAGGTAGCCTTCGCCCCGTAGCGGAATCCTAAGATCAACCGGGATCGAGAGTCCGTTAGCTTCTGTGCGGCCCTGAACGATAAGGGTACCTTCATAAACCCCGTCGGCATCTGGGCTAAACCGCACCCGAACAGTGCAGACCCCACCCGATGACAGAATGACATTCTGGCAGGTTTGCGACTGGATCTCGACACGGTCGGCCGTTTCTTCCAGACGACCGATCTGGACATCCGTATCACCCACATGGCGTATGTTTATGTCGACGTCATAGGCCTGATCTACATCTACCCGACCGAACTCGACTTGGGCTGGGACAGCCGTCAAGCGTCCAGGCGCAACAGATGCCATCGGCTTGGGGTCATTGTCCTTAATCCGGACTTCTGTCCGCAATGTCTGGCCAAGCCCGCCTCCACGTGCACTCTGAAGCTCGATGTAGTAGTTCTCAGGCGTTTCACCTTCATATTCGCCATCATCGGGTAACGACTGCACAATTACACCCGTTTGTTGACCTGCCTTGATCTTTATCGACCCGTTTGCACTGTCAACATAGTCCTCAGGACTGCGCGCTGTGCCCGGTTCGATCGTGTAAATCACCTCAATGTCCCGTTCGGGAACAGCACTTAAGACCAAAGGAATTTCGATCCGTCCGGCTCCCTCTTCAAAATTGAAGACAGCTTGCTCAAATTCGACGATCACAGGTCGCACGAAGAGCAAAGGCGAACTCTTCGCCTTGCCCTCAGCGGTCGTAGGGGTTTCGGTCTCCCCATCGCTGCTTTCGGGCTGACCGTCATCGTCATTGCCTAGAAGCTCACTGAAAACGCCGATGATTGTATCCCAGATGCCGACTTCCTCTGATTGCGCATGGGCAATATCAGGCTGGAACAAACATGCGATCGCGACCCCTGAGAGCAAAAACTTGCGCATCACATACCTTCGCTTTCGATCATGTCTGAAGGTGTATCTGTTTCAGAAAGGTTTTCAGGGGTGTTGGTGGTGAGCGCTTCGGGTTGTTCAAGCTTTACATCCGCATTAAATGTGGCCTGCCTGACAGCAGGACGGTTTTCACTGCCGACCCAAACAAGACAGAGGACACGTTTCTGGCCATTGCGCAGATACAGGTTCTGCCCGACTGAGTGCACCACCAGCACATTGTGCTTTTTGGGGTGCTGCATGTAGTCGACCGGCGAGTTGACGTCATCAACGACACGCCGTACCACAACCCATGGCATGGTATCTGCCTGTTGGTCTCCGTACTGCAAATATGTCCAGTACCCATCGGTCCAGATTTGGCGCGGCATGATTTTGCGGACTTCCTCGTCCGAGACATCGCTTGGTTTCTTGACCACGTAATCTCCAAAGGAGATATCGGTCGGTTCAAACGGTATCTCACGCAGATATTCCGGTGTTTTCTCGATTTGATTGCCAGCTGTCCGGTTACCCGACGCGCGTGACACGCCCGGTACTGAAGACTTTGCCGCCATGTCACCGTTTTCATCACGAATGAAGACAAAGAAATCTGAGATGGTTTCCGATCGATAGGACCAGCCTGAAACGATAAACAGGTATTTGCGGCGTGTTCCGTCCGGCCGTAAGCGACCAATGGCGGTCATCGGTGTGTCGGCCCCAACCAGGCCTTTGTTCAGGCTGAGGATAAGGACATTTTTCCGCGTGGGTTGAGACTGTGGCGTTACCCGGGGGAAATCAACTGTGAAGACACTGCCATCCCCCAGCATAACGTCTTCAATGACTTCATCCTCAGGAAAGAACAGATATGTTTGCGCAAGGTTGCGAACCTTAACAGCGACAGGCTTATAAGGTTCGTAGTCAACAACAAGAACACCCTTTTCTTCCTGTTCTTCAGGGGGACTGACAGTGTCGTCAAACAAAGCTGCCTGACGCTGCTGCAAGTCGATTTCAATGTCTTGCTCCCCGGGCTGACCGCCGCCAAACAAATCAGTAGAATTGGCCGATCTGGGGGTGTTGCCGCCCATGGTGTCAATAAAACCCTGACCTGCGGCCGGGCCGCTCCAGATCAACGCCGATGTCAGGAAAAGTGCAAATTTACGCATTATTCAGCCCCCCCATCAGAGAGCTTGCCGACTTCCATTTTCAACATCCGGAAGTTCAAGGGGTTCTGATATTTCTGGGCCCACTCGAAGCGATAAGCCAAATTGAATGTCGTCCAGACGCGGACAACGAGTTTTTGCGAGTAATATGCCGGATCGTCGGCTTCCTTGTTCTCTTTTCGAGACCCCGTCCCCATGTTTTCTGCACCGGCATAATTGCGGTTATCATAGTCATCCAGACGGATCTGATATTCCCAGAGATAGACGTTTTCATTGTCCTGCATGAAAGTGTCCATCAGAAGCGGCTCGCGCAGCAGCGTCACTTCACGCGTCTGGCGGGCATTCACCATTTTCATCACTTCATCGAGGTTTGCCGCGACATACGCTTCGTGGCTTTCTTCGCTCATCCTTGCAGGGAGATAGGCGCAGAGTTCATCTGCGAAGTTGTCCCCGCGGATAAGGTCATCAACGCAGGATGTTTGCCAGATACGGCCCATCTGCCGATAATCTGCCGTGACCTGGAAATAATATCGCAAGAACTGCGTTGTGCGGATTTCATTGACCGTAAGCTCTTTGCTATTGCCTGTCCGCCATACCGCTTGTTGGACATCGACATCGCCAGCTCTGTCGACGACAACCACCCATGGTACATCGCGTCGGAGCGGGCTCATGCTGCCAATCACCGCAGCAAGCACCAAAACCAGCGTGATCGTCGCGATCTGGGCAAAGCAAAGACACCGGATAACCTTGATGTAACTTTTGTTAATGTCACCTGTCCGGTTTTTATGCAGGCCGTCAGGCAGCCGGTCAGATGACTTCTTTCCTGATGATGTTGGCGCAGACAGGTCAGGTTCACGATCGCCAAAGCTCACAGATCCGTTTTTTTCGGCTTTTCTACCAAACATTGAACACCTATCCGTAAATCATGCGAAGAGCGTCGATGGTTTGCTGATCGACAGGTGTTAATTCCATGTTCTCGCAGGTACAGGGCGACAGTTTGTACTCATCTGTTGCCCGCCCGGGCCCAATCATGTCTGTACTTTCAACAGGCGTCATGGGATTGGCGCACCCCGCCAATAGTCCCATAACCCCTGCAATCATCAGTCGGGCGTGCCACAAGATATTTTGACGCATGTCACTCATCCTCCCAGAGCCGTGCGAACGTCATCTGGATTGTTCCATGTGCCGCTGCCCTGACCTTGAGTGGATGCGGGAGTGCCCGTCCCCGCAGCCGTTCCGGCAGCAGGAGTCGAGCCTTCTTTAAGCCAGGGCGTTCCTTCGATGTCAGTGGGCAATGATTTCTTCGCATCTGGATTGCTCCAAGTGCCATTTTCGGCGTTTGCCTGCTGTTCTCGGGCGATCCGCTGGGTGTCATTGACCGCGCGCTGCTGCAATATTTTGCTCAACAGCGCGGAGTTTTGCAGGGTGGCCAGCGTGCTCACAGCAATCTGGGCCCGTGAGCTTCCATTCGCTCCTGCCAGCTGCTGGGCGGTTGCACTCAGGTTGGCGATTTGTTTGGTAATGGCCGGGAGATCCTCAACCATCTTCCAATTGGATTCCAGCGCTTCGCGCGTTGTCGCTTCGCTGTATTCTTGAGCGACCTCCCGCTTGGAAGTCAGGTTCACATATTCCCCAAACATTGTGTCATAGATGCCCATGCCGTCCGCGAGCGTCACGTTTTCAAGACCACCACGCTCGACAATCGAAAGACCCACATTGGTCAACTTCATCATGTCATCAAAGTTGAACATGGTGGATTCCCCGTCTTCGATAATCCCTGACAGGGGGCTATCACCTGTTGCTTCGGAACCAAACATAGTGATCATCGACGGGCTGAGCGTTTCGCCATAGCCGGTTGCCTGGAGAACATCTTCGGTGCGTGACAGCATTTCCTGTGTCGTTTCCCACGTGCTCTTGGCCGTATCGAGGACTTCTTTTGAAACCCCCATTTCCTTGATCGCCTGCGCCAAACCCGCAGCATCAAAGACAGCCATCCCGGCGTTTGCCCGTTGCAGGGTGGCACTCATATGCACCATAGCACCGACATTGAACATCAGAACGACGCACAGAACCACGGTCAGAGGTTGCTCCGAAGTCTGGCGTTTGAGAGCCTTCATCACTTTCAACATTACTGCCTCCTATGCGGCATCAGTTTTGGACATTGCTGGAACACTGCGGCTTTGGACATACGCCCTGACGCATCCCGGATAGCCGTGGCGATCTTCAAGTTTTCGGAATGTGTTGGCTGGTTTGTGACCACCCTCGAAGAGACAGAGAAGGTCGCCTTCCTCTGAATTTCGTAAGGATCCAAGATCTGTGAGCAACACAACGGCACCAAGCGAACCGCTTTCCATCTGACGTTTGACCAAAACAAAGCGTTTGAGGTCCTGGGTACTGCTGTCGCGCTTGGAAATGATCTCGAACTCGCGATGCGAAACATCAAGCTCATCGATATAATGTGAGCGCACACCATTTGGATTGGGCAGGAACATCAGGTTGGCATTGGCTGCACGGATACGCCCAAGTGAGTTGGTCTCGATCATTTGCTCAATGAACTGCAAGGCCCCCACAATTACACCACGCTTGCGGCGAGCCTCGTCGAGCCACGTATTAAAGACCTCAACCATGCGCTCGGATCCCTCGAGCAATGCTTTGAGCTCATCAAGGATCATCAGCCAGGCACATCCCGTGCGGGCAACCTCTTTGCTGATGCGATAGTGAATATAGGGCAAGATTGCTTCGGTCAGACGGGCGTCATTCAAGACCTCTTCAAACTCAAATCCGAAAATTTGGCAGTCATCGTCAAAGTGAAGGGTGTCCTTGACGGTTTCCGGGCGATCCGGATCAACACGGAACACGTTGCCATAGGTGCCATTTTCGGCAAAATCTCGGAAACGGTCTTTCGCCTCGGATGTCACAAGGTTTTTATAGAATTCAGCCATATGACGATGGCGGCGCTCGACGCTGGCCAGCCCGCGCACAGATTGTTCAATGTCTTCAATGACGGCTGTGTTCAAGGGGTCCACGCGCGCGATGTGATCACGTAAGTAAGTGATCAACCATCGCGTCTCCCCGCTCATGTCTGATCTGATATCAAGCTGAAACGGGTTTAAGCGACAGACATCGCCCACCGTCGCCGTGGTACTGTGCTGGAGCTGGAAATAACGCCCGCCAAGTGCCTTCACGGTAATATAGCTGGCATCCCCTCGGTCGAAGATGAAAACCTTCGTTTCCGGATAATGGGTGCTCGATGCCGCGAGGAAATTGATCAGGATTGTTTTACCGCCGCCGGTCGGCCCAATAATGAATGTATGACCACGGGCAAGTGGCTGGTTTGTTTCGTGCCAGACAAAGCCAAAAACTGACCTGTCAACCGTATGAAACAATTGAACGGGCCCATTGCCCCAGTCACAACGATCCAATCCCTGTGACGGTGAGGAAAATGGCATCAAATCAGCGACATTCTGCGTGATGGGCGTTACTTCATGGATCGGGATCCAGTGCGGGGGCAGGATCGAAAGCCAGCGATAGGGCAGTTGATCGTCGTTAAGGCGAATTGGCGTATAAGTGTCGCGTTGCAATACTTCTTCAACGCGCTCGATGCGCCGCCAGACATCCTGTGCTGATCTGCCATGCACAAAAATCGTCATTTCGAAATCGACGAACCTCTGATCTTGCGCGACGTTATCGCCTGCGAGGGCATCGTCAACCATCTCCATTTGAGCATATTTACGTTGTCCGGACTCCCCGGTAAGGATAGATTTCTGCTTGATTGTTTTGAGATGCTCTTCGCTGCTCTGACGGTCTTTGACCCGCATCCATTCACAAAGCAAAAGCTCGCTGTCTTCGGCAAGAAGGCGACTGACAGTCCGCGACCGCGCTGTTCCGGCCCATGTTATGATCGAGACAGCTGCAACGAATGTGTCTATGCCCTGGCATGTAAACCTGGCCAGGCCGCGGTTGTGGCGTCCAGGCCCGACAGTCGGCTCATTTTCTCCAGCGAGAAAATCCACACTCGATCTTACCAGCGCATGCGCCAGTCTTTGGCCCGGTATGGCTAGATTGGCCAAGGCACCTGTTGCCTGCACCTGAATTCCCGGGTTCAGCAGGTTGCCAAGAGCCTCAAGAAGTTCAGACGGCTCATCCTGACGGCCAACGGCCAAGATTTCGGGCGAGAACGCCGAAAGAACCTGAAGACCTTCTCGGACAGCCTTTGTCAGTTCCTCCGTTGCCTCAGACTTTGCCCCGTCAATGGAGAAGATCAGATAATGGGTGTTGCGATAGCTTGCGGTAAACAGTCCAGCGTAGCATTTGAGGACAGCATTCAGCCAGAAGGTCCGTTCCGTGACTGTTGCCCGGGTCATCACCTTCGAAAACCGTGTAAGATCGACCTGTTGGCGCCGGGATATCTTTCTGAGAGAGACGTCTGTATTGCCAAGACGAAACAGTAAAGCTTTCCGCGCGGATGTTAAATTATCCAGACCTTCCTCATCGATCGAGTTAAGATCCACACCGCCAATCCGGACAACCTTGAAAAGTGTGCCATCCGTACATCGAACGGTTTGCTGATCTCGTAACACCCGATCAATAAGCACATGATCGACGAGCTTTTCACCTTTCTTGACCGGATCGAGCAATTTACGTAGTGGCGTGCCGAGAAAAATGGCCGCCAGCAATGCAGGCACGATCATCAAGCAAAGATAGAAAATCATGAGGCCAAGGCTTGGCGTTTGGGACAACTCTTCTGTGATCATACTTCAAGTGTCCAGCGTCGAGCTTTCATACGCACCCGATGGCCTGCCATAACATTATCTGCCTTTTTGAAATGGGTGGAGGGTGGAAAGAAACGCACCCCCCAGCAATTCTCGAGGAACGGGTTTCTGTAAATTAAACCCCGGACAACCCCGGCCCAAATGAGCAGAACACCCCAGGGAACAAGATGACTTAGATCGCCGAAAATCGGGATCATGCTCTGCCAATCGAGGGGCAACGAAAGAATAAGAGCAAAGAATGCCGCAACGCCGATGCTAATAAGCATCGTGCGTATGGGCATTCCATACTGCGTTACCGGATAGAGTACGCTTTCGGCGACTGGACTCTCCATTAAGGTCTCCCCTGTTAACCTTTAGGCAAAATCAAGCTTTAAGTTCCGCCGCCAATTGCCCAAATCACTGCGGCAATCGTACCTGCCATTGCGGCACCGATTAGACCAATGATGACAAAGGCAAACTTGCCTGCGACCTGCTTGCCAACAAAAATCATCAGCACAAACAGGGCAATAATCACGATCGAACCAAGCGGCTTTGCCCACCCTTTGATCACTTCGGTAAAGCCTGAAGACACTGTTGTGCCCTTATCGATAAGCGCTTGTTTGGTCGCCAGCGCGGCGAACGCCAAATCCGACAGGCAAAGAAGGATTACGCAGGCCAAAAGAACAGCGGGCATCCATCGCAGAACACCGCTGACGGCTCGATCCGTATTGTGGTAGAAATCTTGTAACATCTATGAACCCCAAAAAAAGTGTTTTGCAAGAAGTCTTGCAAATGGCATTCTATATAAAACCAGGCTTGGAGAAAAGATTATAATGCAAGAAATATTGGAGACGCTGGCCAAGCCACGCCTGCCTGAAGTCCCTGAGGACACCATCCGCAAGAATTCAATTCATCTGGCCCCAGCAGACCACACGCTGCTGATTGAAATTTGCGCTGCAATCCACGGAACCTTGCTGCGGAAAAAAGTAATTCCAGAGTTTTGCAAACAAATTATTGGGGATGATGAGAAAGGGGAAAAGGCCGGTGAAAAGGTGTTTAAATACCTTATTGCCAATCCCGATGGCGAAGATGAGCATTTGCGCCATCTGATATGTCATGAGCCCGAGCATTTGGGTCTCGTCAATGTTGGCAACATCATTGGACGTCGCGCAAAACCGGGATACTTCGATGGAAAACGTGATGAACTCTTGCGCGCGGCAATGCACTACCGCAAAGACCTTTTCGCGCGCCGTTCACCTCAGCAGTGCGAAAAGATTCATGAGCTGGTGGCTGGCCGCAAACCATCGGCTGGCATCGTTCTGGGCATGCTCGTAGAACTTGGGGTGGCCACCACGCAACACGAAAACATCTCTCTTGGCCGTGTCACAGATAACCCAGACATGCGGACCGTTGCCATCGAGGTCAGGTCGTCCGCCTGGCAGCAGGTCAAAACACAGCATGCTGAAATGAACATCCCGATCTATGCCATCGTTGCAGGCCTTCTCAGGCTTTCCGCCACCCGCTATACCCTGCGTGACTTGATTTTGGAGACCTTTACATGTCCATTGGCGACACTCAAGAAATCATGACCGGCCTCCCCTTGCCGCTCAGCGACGCCTGGGCGGCGACACCCAAGCATTTGCGGTCGGCGGGGTTAAAACGGGCTTGGCAACTTGCCAAACGCACACCTGAGTTCTGGTCAAAATACGCGCACGTCTATCCAGCGCAAACAGCAAGAAAAACCAAACGTGTTCGCCTCCCCCAAGTCGTTTTCGACTATGTTCAAATTACGAACAGTGATTTTTCCGTACCTCTCTCACATATTGTGGTGGCACTGATCTATCTGGCTCTGACCGACCTCTCCAACCCTGTCTATACAAAAGGAGTTGAGCTGGAGCCCGATCAAGAAGCAGCTGCTTAAGTCGGATTGCGCAGAGCCGGTCGATTGCGCGCACCCAGCAGATTGCCCACTCGTTTTTTTATGACAGGGGCAAGTCCGCTTTTGCGGATATCGCGAAGAACCTCGGCCCGTTGCGCCCTGGCTTGGAGAATAGCTGCCACTCCTGACTCGTCACTTCCCGATCCTGAATCAGCTTGAGCATTCTTCTCTCGCCTCAACATGCGTTCAAGGCTGCGCGTGGATGCTTTCACGCCGGCAACTATGTTCTGGACATCAATATAGCTCAGCGCGCTGATATCCCAGGCCTTGGCTCCCGCCTGAACCTTTTCTTCCAAATCTTCCCAGCTGATACCGGGGGGCAGCGATTTCTGGAGCTTTGCCCGTGCGCGAAGATGTGCCTGTTGTTCCGTCAAAAGCCGTTTGTATCGACCATCGGACGCAGAACGCTGGCGTTTTGCCATAGCAGCCGCGCCAACAGCTCTTTCGATCGCGCCATTGGCACGGCGAAGCCTGTCCACCAGGCTCTCAACAACATACCCCTCGCGGGCATGTATAACCCCTCTGCGAACGACGCGCAGGCGTTCCTCCGCAGAACGCTGCATATCTCCAACGTTCTTCGCCATTCGCATGTAGAATCTGTCGAGCTTCTGCAGGTATTTTCCTGAGGATGGACCAAATTCTGGATCCTCGAGCATAAGCTCCAGGCGTGAGCGCAGCATACGGTGCCGTTCGCCAATGAAACCCTTTTGATGTCTCCAATCGGCTACACGGATATACTGACGTGAAGCGCGCGTTACTTGCTCAAGGAATCCCGCCTGTGCCATCCGTACTGACGGTGACAAGGGCTCTGACCGCGATGTCTCGATTTCCTCTATCCGGCCCTCAAGCCTGTCGGCCATCCCGACCAGCTTAATCGTGCGCTCCTGAGCAAGATTGCGATATCGCCAGGCTTCTTCTGCCTGCGCAACACGCTTGCCACCCGCGGTCACAATGCCGCGCCGCTCCAGCCCCATCACTGCACTTCCCAGATGCTGTTGCGGGGGCTTGTCAATCCCCATCTCCTTATAGGTTCGAGGATCCCAACGCCGCGTCAGCCCCGATTTTTCAAATGACCGGTTCACAATCTCGGCATACTCAGATCGTAACTGCTTGATGAAACCATGGGCGCGCACCGCCGTATTTTTCCGATCGCCAAATATCGGCAGATCCCAATTGTCCCAACCCAAAAGCGGACGGTCATGAAACAGAAGATGAAGGTGGTAATTGCGCGGATCTGATTGTTGCTCAGGCGTATGCACAACACCATGCCAGGGAAGCCCGTGCCGTTCGATGACGGTGCCAAGTTCCTTGAGAATCTCCCGCCGTCCTTCAGGCCCTATTTCTGGCTCAAAGGGCAGTTCAGCAATAATCCGTGTTTGTACGCGTTTTGCCGCTCCTTCTCTGCGCTCGACTTCATCCCAGAAAACTTCTCGGAAGGCATGCTCTGCATGAATATTACCAAATGAAGCTTCTACGCCCTGTGCGGTTTCAATCGCGCCATCACGTTCTATATAATTTTGAAAGGCTCCTGCCCCACCAGTCCGTAACTGTGCCTTCTGAAAGGTCGAGACCTCTCTCATTCCTTGCGGCGGATGGGCCCCCTGAAATCGATATGCTCCCACGCCCCCCATATGACGACGGGTCGGACTGTATCGCAGCTCCTGTGAAACTGCCGTCTCCCTAGGGCCGACACAAAACCGTTCAGAGCGTCCAGGGGAATGCCATCCTTTCACAGAGAAGACAAAGCTCTGCCCGCCTGCGGCCGACGTCGGGCGGGAAGTCTTTAAGGCCGGGACAACCGGGTTTCGCCTGGCAGCGGCAAAATGACGAAAGCTCAATCCGCCTGAAGAGGACATCAGTCGTTTAATCAGATGCTCCTCAGCCATATTGACACGCCCCATCTGTGGGCGTGTGTTTTCTTCACCATCGAGAAGATCATCAAAGAAGATGCGCATATTCTAGAAACCCATGCACCGACTTGCCACAGATGCAGACTTCTGCCCCTGCTCCAATGCCCGCATCTGACAATGCAGAAGCTTTGGTGAGGCCGACGCGTTGTACATATACAACTCGGTATTGCCAGAAAGGTAGTTCAGCTGGACGCTAATAACGTCATAGCCTTGCTGTAAGAACTCGGCGACCGTTCGTGTATCAAGGTTTAATGTTTCCTTGTTCCACGTTGTGGTGGGTGCAGGGGCCTGTGTGCCGCTTGGAACTGCTGCAGGAGCATTGGGCTTGCTCCCGGCATAGGCATCCCAGTTGCCAGCCTGGGCATATGCCTCGGGCGCTCCAAGACCACAAACCATCAATGCGGAGATGAGTATTTGTTTCATATTGTTTTCCTAAGATTTCCTAATGGAGACTACCCTGAGAAGGCTTGCTCTACCGATAAGCTGCCGCCACACGGCGATCGCGTTGCCAGGGCGCTGGGCTGGGGGTTTCGCTGCACGGATTCGGGAACATCTCGATAACTTCGCCATCGATGACATTTCCACCCCGCGGATAATGTCCTGTCCCCCACTGTTTAAAGAATACAGCGATGCCGGCAGCCAGACATTGATCAATCAGGGCACGTACCCATTCATATTCCGCCACCAACGGCTCGGCATCGCCCATTTGCTGGCTCTGACCCCCAATGATCACCCAATCAAGCACGTGCAGCCACTTGGACAGATCTACCGGCCCCATGATGGGTTCAATAGACAAGCCGCGCACGACAGCCGGCACAGCGGCCAGTTTAGGCATATCGCGGTCTAGTTCTTCCTGATTGACCATTGTTGCCAGCAGCCAGGTATTTGAGTAACCAACACCCCAATCTTCGGGCAGCATTTTCGCAACGTTACCAATCCGTTTGGTTACCAGGATAAAATCAAGATGATCTGTTTGCCGCAATGTCGCCCAGACTTCCTCACGCCATTCATCTGGGACTTCATTATCAAAAGTGTCTGAGGCGGAATTGACGAAAAATCTCTGGCGACCGCCCAGATCAGCTGCTTGCCGACTGGCTTTGCGCACATTTGCTGCAAAACCTTTGACCTTATGGCGGGATTTGCCAGCACCCCATTCCACCATGCGAAGTCGCTTGGCAAAGCGTGCATTCGCGTAGCACAGATTACAGCCCGGTCCGACTGCGGTGCAGCCGATCCAGGCATTGCCTGAATAGTGGGTCCATTCAATGCCCGATTCACGTAAGGCCATGGTCATTCCTTTCAAGTCGGCTGCAAATGTGTATTGGGGTATTTGAGAACGACTTCTGGGGCTCTCACTTGCAACAGGTCCGCCTATCGAAAGCCGTTCTCAAATCCCGTAACTGGCGAAAACATTGACGCCAGTCTTCTCTTCGAGCTCCTTGGCCATCCGGCGCATGGCCTGATCCCTCTCGGCAAGTTTGCTTTCGAGTTTCCGATACTGTTCGCGTGAATCCCCAAGTGAACGCGTAAGCCTTGCAATCAGGTTGCTCTGTTGCCGTCGTGCATCAATGATCGCTTGCGGGTCATCACGTCCACGCAGCGCCGATATGAAAAGCAGAAGCTCATGATCACGATTGCCCTCAAATCGCATTTCTTCAACGGCGGCTCTGCGCTCTTCAGTAAGACGATCGGGTTCAATATGAGGACATATTTGGGGCTTTACGTGTCCTTGGGCATTCACCCAGATCAAACCCCACATTTCTGGAACCTCGTGCGGCTCTATCAAACCAGCCGGGCAGAAATAGAAGCGCCAGTTTCCAACGCCCAAGGTCGGATCCAGACGGAATTTCTTGTTCCGATCGGCCAGAAAGTCGGAGCGGCTGGTTTTGACTTCAACCAGATAAGTTCCAAACCACGGGCCTCCCGACCGAAAGCCCAAAGCATCCGGGCTTTCACCACCATAAATGGAACTCGTTTCGCGCAAGGAAAGCGAACATCCCATTCCCCGGGCCGAATGCGATCGCAACAACCACTTCCTTGCAAGTTCGCAGAGTTGATCATGCTCACTAAGCACGCGTTCCTGCAGGTCTTCAGAGATAGCTACACTAGGCTGTGGTTTGCGGATGACGGCCATTATGTAGTATCCATAATGTGCCGCACAACCTTGGCCAACGCTTCGTAAGTCTTGGGTGCCGAACGTGCTTTTGACCAGTTAGGACCTGCTTCTGTGATGAAACATTCTTCAAGTTCGTCCCATTCTGTAATGAGCCGTTTCCAAACGGATGAAAGAGCCGCGACTTGATTGAAATGCGAGCGGATTTCGGGAACAGCGTCAAGAAGCTGTAAGCACCGATTAAAGTCACTGGGATCATGCGGATGATCAGCCCTTGACCTGATCCCGCATGCCGCCAGCGCCATGGCCTTGGAACTTGCACCAACCGAACCGGTTGCTATCCACTCCAGGATCTTCCTTTCAAGTGATGCTTTCTCAGAACCGCAAGCTGATCGTGCTGAAGAAACGTCTTCGATGCCTGGCAATGGAACGTTCAGATCACCTGGAAGAGGAGATCCTTCTTGAGCACTCGCTTGCTTGGCTCGAATGCGGGGGAATTCTTCCCAGACACGGGCAAGCTCATCTTCACCGGCATGCAAGAGATCGACACCAAGGGCGTTGCACAGTGTCGCCAGTGTAACCATCGTGCCACCCACCTCCTGGTGGGGATCCCCCGCTGGCTTGTTGTAGACATGTTTCACCAGCTGAATGATCTCGTCGACCGTCCCGCGAGATGCCTGGTGCAGTTCGATGGCCTCCTCAATGAAGCGGTTCCGGCGATGGAAACAATCAATCGCTACCATAGGCCCAAAACAGGTCGATGCCCATTCGCCCGCCCGCTTTTGATAGTCGCCCTTCAGGTGGTCGAAAACGGTCCAAAACTTCTTGGAGCACATGATCGTCAGTTTGATAGGATCTCGGTATTTCCCGATCTCTTTGAACCACTCATCCAGTCGCGCGCTGCATCCGGTCCGATAGGGCGCGGTAACTCTCAGGAATTCCTTGATTGCCAAAGTTACGCGCCATCCCATGACTTCAGTGACTTCCTCATCAAGAAGCCACCAAGTGAGACCACGGCCACGGTTGATGACATCATGTTCCCAAGGCAACCCGGTTTGAGCGAGAATGTCCCTCAGCTCAGTCCCGCCATCCCGTTCGCTAAATATGCCATCCCCCGTTACGGTCAGAGACGTTTCATCATTCGGAACGGGTTCGACCAATACGCAAGTGACGCCAGCGATCAGACTCGGGTCATAAACAGTGTTCATGATGCCTTTCCTTCTGAAAACCGTAACGTGCCGCCTGCGATATAATGCGCGGACGGCTCAGAGCCGATCCAGTGGCGCCCGAGAAGCTCAGCGGCATAACAAGTGGCTAGTGACCCTGCCATCGGGTCATAGACCAGATCGCCAGGTTCCGTCGTCAAACGGATGAAACGATCCGGTAAAGCCAGCGGCGAAATGGCCGGGTGTGGTTTAATGCCTGCCTGTTTGCAGGCCCGACGATACACACTGTGCGGGCCTTCATGCGATTGCACCTGCAAGACAGATGGAATTGCTGTGCCATTCGATTTCAGAAAACCCTTCCCGGCAATCGAGCCCCCTGGTCGTTTGCCAAGACCTTTGCCACTGGCAAGCGCATTCTTACGGTACCGGGCTGTGTGAGGCGATTCCGGTTCACGCACATTGTCATTGTTCGATTTGAAGTCTGATGACTTTGCAAACCACAAGACATGCTCAACTGTGTTTTTCAGTCGCTTCTTTTGCACTGAAACCCACTGGACCGGCGATGGCAGCTTTGCCGGATTGTGCCAATAATGCTCATCAACAAGGTGCAGGCCAAGGCGATCAATCAGATCAAGCTGAAAGCGTGCTGCATATGGATCCTTGAACGGCTTTCCAGCCTCCGAAATCGAACCGATATTCACAACGAGCGAACCGGTGTTGGCCAACAGGCCCGACCAAAGTTCGGACAGATCGCCCATCCATTTCAGCCAGTCAGCACTGTTCAGATTGCCATATTCCTTGGGTTGTAAAAGCGGATAGGGCGGGCTGGTGTAAATCAGATCGATGGCGCCCGGCTCAATCACCGCCGCGGCCCGCTCCGCTGTGCCCCACAGTACCTGCCCCAGCTCTGTCTCCCAGATCGTGACAACAACACCGGTATGGTTGTTGGCCAACTTGTCTGACGCCTGATCGGTAATCTGCCAGACACCACGCTCGGCTGCGACCAGAAGCCCGGCATCAATCGCGCGCTGGCGTGTCCAGCGCACACGCTGGCGGAACTTGGATACCTTCGTTCCATTGCCGCCATTGACTGTCTCCGTTAAGACCTCGGCAGACAGATTTAAGCGCGATTGAAGTGCCTCATATGCTTCCTGTGCGCGGAGCTTGCCACCTGCATCTTTACAGACCTCGATCAATGGAAGAACCAGCTGACTTTGAGATGGCAGGTTTTTCATGAGACCCACCATCGCGCATACATAGCAGTAACGTATGTCATGGTGCTGAAGGTCAAGATGAACAGGGTGATCATCACACTGCACCGAATGACCTTGCGGGTTTTGCTGTCGTGGACGCGAACGTTTATAAGCCGCCTGGAGAGCATCTCAGCAAAGCTTGCAAGAGCGTAGATGCCGCCCAGGTGCAGCAGCATTGACACCACACTCCACCCAAAGTGATGTGCCGAAGACGTGATGTCGAGGATGGCTGATATGGCTAACAAAGCTACACCTATGAAACACTGAGCTATCGTTACCCAGATCAGCGGCGGCGAGGGAAGCATGCCTTGAGGTGAAGACGTTAGAAACATCATTCGATCACCTCGAATTTCTGCTTCTCAGCGTCAAGAATACGGACACGCACATCAGCAACATCAACGATCCGATAGAAACCCGGCTTGCATTCGAGCTTCTCCGCCCAGCTATCAACAGCTGAGCAAACATGATCCATGAGCCCCTGTTCTTCATGCTGAGAAAGAGTACCAGGCCAATCGTCCGCACTCTCTCCAACCTCAAGATCAGAATTGCTGTCCATCGAGCCCAGAATGTTTCCAAGGATCGTCGGTGAGAGAAATGCTGAGGCAGAGTAATTCTCACAGCGGCCACGCATCACCTCGTAGACTTCTCCGTTATTCGGGGTGATGCCGCTATCGACGAGTGCCGCAAACAAATCTGGCTGGAACGTATCCATTTCTTCAACACTGAACGCATAATGAACTTCAGATACTGAACCCCGTGAGCGCAATCTTGCATCCTGCTGGAGGACACAATCGACAAGCTCACCAGCCCACCATTCATAATTATCCTCTGTCGGCTTCGGCATCTCCGAAACCCGACACTGAAGGCTCATGACGAGAGAATCACGGCGAAGCTTGTCGCTTGCGGAGACCTGTTCCGTAACTTCTGAGAACCGGATTAATTGTTCGAGATCATCAGCTACCTGCGATGGTCCCTGACGCTTCATGGCATCAAGCATTTGTGACAAACGTCCGATTGCCGTTGAGGTATCATGTTTCGTAATCTGGCCACCTTCGTTGGTCAGATGGATTTCTTGATGGAGCAACCAGCCCGGGGCATCTCCTACAAGATTGGCAAATCCGCGATAGGTCTTTCCGGTTAGCCCGCTGGTCTCCACATGACACATCGGAAGCAGCATTTCACAAAGCTGCGCAAAAACCGGGAAGTCGATATCGCACTTCTCCTGAAGAACATGATCGAGATCGACCTCATCAACATCCTCGCCAATCCCCCACAAATAGCGCGCTAGCATTTCACACTCGAAGATGTTCATGAAGCTGTCGCCTCCCCAAGAGACTTGACCAGATCAAAGACCTTCTTACGTACCTGTGGGTTTGAAATGCGGTAATAGGCCCGCACAAGCTCAAGCGTTTCGCGCCTGTTCAGGTCATCGTCATCAGGTCGATAATCCGACTTCTCCGAAATCCTGCCCAACGGTGTCTTACCGGAAATTTCTTCAGGCATATCGTCAAAGAAAAAGGATAATGGCACTTCAAGAACATGCGACAGATCATAAAGACGCGACGCGCCAATCCGATTTGCGCCACGTTCATATTTCTGGATCTGTTGGAACGTCAAACCAACAGACGCACCGAGTTTTTCCTGTGTCATGCCCATGAGCGTTCGACGAAGACGAAGTCGAACGCCGACATGAATATCAATCGGGTTCGGCTGACCATCGATCGTGCGTCCCCGCCCTCTGCCCGGTGTGTTCCGCGTTGGTTTTTCTTTGCTTGTCATTGTTCAAGTTCCCACATCAAACATAGCCTCCATAATGGCGCTAATCCCCGTCATGTATCACTTCATCGCAGACGATACTCATGTACGGATGCTCCAAGACTGCGGCTTCAATCCTCACACGCGACAGCCTCGTCAAGGTGCATAGCAGACCGACAGCCATCTCCTCATTCTGCCCAACTGCAATTACCTGTATCATTCGTGCCAGAAAGCTATCGTCCATTGCGTCTTTCGCTCGCGCGCGATCCAGAAGAAAACACAATTTGTCGTCACGGATATCAAGCGATTTGCGGAACGTTGATGCCTGACGGATCACAAAATCAGTGGTGTTAAACGTGGCTTTCGCCTCTGCCAGCGGAACATCATTCCCCTGTAGAACAAGCCAGCCAGCAAGAGCCTCTGAGAACAGCCTGATGGACACGCGGCCACCATTCTCAAGGTTCCAGCCTCCATCATCATCTGAACCTGTTTCCAAACCCGTTATCGACATCGGACCCGTCATGCGACCAGATCCCTCTCAATCGCACGCTCAATCGATATATAGTCAGCGACATTACCTTGCTGTGGTCGGTCGTAGCGCAGAACCCATACGCTGTCCGTGTCACACCAGTGCCCATACATCGAAGACCAGATCTCTCGAAATAAAGATTGGGCCGATCCAACAAAGCCGGTACCGCTCCGACCAATAAGAACAACGACGCCTTCGCGCACAGCGCCCGTCTCGCACAAACTGCTCAACCGTTCTTGCTCTATCGAACGGATGCGCATGAATAACCGGTGTCTGGGAAAAGGCATGTGCATTGGAGGGACCCAACGCGTGGGCGGTTGGAATTGTCGCGCTGCAGGCTTAAGTTCTTCGTCTGCCTGATACCAGCATGACGCTGTCGGACATGTGGCGCGGGATGGCTTGGGTAGATCATCATATCCCACGATGCCCTCGTCCGTATCATAGCTGGCATACCAGCTTTCTCGGACCCAACCAAAGACCTTGCGTCCCTCGTGCAGCGCAGCTCTTGCATGACCATACATGCCCGAGCCCGTTGGGCGGCGGGTTTCATGTTTCATGCCGTCGAGATGGGCTCGGACCATCTCAGGACTGAATAACAACGGCAACAGATAGTATCCGTCAAAACGGGTGCTAATCGTGGCTTTCATCATCATATCCCTTCCAGTTCCAAACCTATTTCGGATACCGAAACAGGGCGCGTTCGTCCTCGAACAAAACGCGTCCTATGCCGATGGCATCACCCATCGATAAAGACCCGTCACCATGCAAAATCCGACCAATGCGGTGACGGGATGCAATGTGACCTTCTTCAGCAAGCCGGGATGACAAGGCCGAGACGGACATCTCACGGATTAAACGTTGCGTCTCAATCCTTGCTGGCACGGCTTGCGCCAAGCCGTGAAATTCTTCGAATGAACGGTTTTCAGGTAAAGACATCTCCGGATTTACCTCTTTTCTTGCAATATGTGTTCTTGCAATGTAATACATATTGGGTAATGCGCCATACTTAATTAGCATTAAATTTGGGAAAATAGGGGCAATCACAGTCTAATCAATTGATTTGTCGCGGAAAAACAAAATGAAAGTTATTTCTTGCAGATTGCTTTTAATGGGTTTGGTGGACGGGAAATGATGAGAACCGGATTATTCAAAACGGTAAGACAGAGCAAACACACTTTGCGACAACGTTTCTGTTTAAACGTTGTCGCACCCCATAAAGGGTTTTGCATCGGATTGGCTTGTTGTCTTTTTGCAGCTTTCCCGGCGTTGGCGGACATAGATGTCTATGACGCCAATCAGCTAAGGAAAAACAACTGGGGACTATGGATCGGCCTGGACGAGCTTAGCGTCGTTCCGTTGCAAAATGTGATCTGTAACATTCATTCCGAAGATGAACCGAAGCAGATTTCAAGCGGCCAATATCAAGTCAAGTTGGCCCCTTTGACAGACAGCTTGAAATGCAAAATTGCGCCGATACCGGAACGATCAGATGACACCTCCACCGTTCCGGAGGAAGCTGGTCAATGACATGCCTTTTTGCTCTAACGAAACCAAATGATCCGGCGTGGCATATCATCAAGTCTTGTAACGATAGCCGTGAGCACAAGAATGACTGAAGACAATATTGATCCGCGCGAAACAGCTGATCAGCTGATGTATCGATATCTATCGGTGCAATATCACTGTCAGCACCTGACTGGAACCGTCAAATACGACGCTGCATATGTAGATGTGGAAGCCGTGATCTATGACCTGACATCATTGTTGTCAGCGTTTGGCATGTACATGCGCGATCTCGGCAAACTGGCAAATGGTCGGTCTCACATTCACCCTAAAAGCTCTGATCTCGCCCAACTCAGTAAAGAACTTTATGACACAGCACGGCGTGTGCATCACACCATCGAACATCTGTATTGCCCTCCGCCTTTCCAAAAAAGCACGGCCTGGCAGGAGTTCTGCGAGCTAGTAGCGCAGATTGCAGAAAAAGAGCCCGTGTTCGGAAAATCGCGCGACTACAAACTGTCTCCAAAAGATCAGATTGAAAAGATGATTACTCTGGCTCTTTACACTGGATGTAAAGTCCGCTCTCCAAGATGGTTCAACCGCTTGCTTGGCCGCCCGACACATACAATCCAGTTTCAATATGCAAATGCTGTTGATGCGAACAATCAAAAAGCCATCAAACCCACAGCGGATTACGACGGCCCGTTGTCGATGGGCGACGCAAGTGTGAAGCGCGTCTATACCGGAACACCAGATCAGTTTATCGCGGCTGGTGTGCACCCCAGTCTGAACAAAAAGTCCGGTCGAAGAAAGGAGGGTCTCCATGAGTGAGAAACTCTCTTCTGGAGAATGGTGGGATGCACACTATCGGGAACGGGTGTTCGTTTATCTGAGAAGTGAGCACCAGTTTACCAAGGGCGTGATCCGTCGCAAGTTTGGTAGTGACGTCGATCGCGACCGGCTCGATCGTGTCATTCAATCCCTAATCGACGACGGCGTCTTACGCGAGAATGGGCGCCGTTATTTCGTAAATCACCTCCCCGAGCCCCCTTCCCGCGCGCGAACGATCGCTAAGCAAACGCGTAAAGAGTTCGCGACCAAAAGTGAAGGTGAGATAGATGCCATCTCTGCAGCTGGCGATTTACGACGTCAAACAACCGATGCTGCAGAAAAACGTCGGCAACGGCGCACGGGGCGTCGACGCCTTCCCTCACTCGGAGAACCCTGCCGATGACTGAGAAAGTGGACACCACAACTCTTGCATTCACCTGGGCGGTATTTAGCGCTGCCGAAACACTCCTAGGCAGCCTTTCGCGTAATAGCCCAAAGGCACGCTCTCACGCAGAGCTGATGCTCGATTTTATACGCGTCGGAAAGCTCGGTCTGCCGGCAAGCCATTATGTGGAACTGATGGCTGAAAAATATCCCGAGCTGATCGCATACAAATATGCCGCCAATCGTCTGCTGAAGACGATCACGACAGAACAGCAAGCCGCCGAATAATCACGGCCCCGTAGCTTAGCGGTCAAAAGCTGCCGACTCATAACCCTGTCTCTTATAACACATCTGACGCTGCCGACGAGCGAGCTAGTGTAGATCTCGGTGGTG
>OJGD01000079.1_pt1 | contig 55806 bp, 46 predicted proteins | sample 1594571 | NCBI WGS metagenome assembly OJGD01 (sample SAMN05416771, study PRJEB24817) | seawater metagenome | isolation source: Sea water | place: Canada:Atlantic | collected 2013-11
GCTTTCATGATGTTGGGCAGCGAGGCGTAGCGCGGCTCGTTCAGGCGCAGGTCGGCGGTGACGATCGCCGGCAGCTTCACCTTGATGGTCTGCAGACCGCCGTCCACTTCGCGGGTCACGACGGCATGCTCGCCCTCGATCGCAACCTCAGAGGCATAGGTCGCCTGACCCCAGCCCAGCAGCGCCGCCAGCATCTGGCCGGTCGCGTTCATGTCGTTGTCGATCGCCTGTTTGCCCGCGATCACCAGGCCCGGCGCCTCGGCGTCGATCACGGCCTTTAGGATCTTGGCCACCGCCAGCGGCTCGATATCTTGGTGCACGTCGTCGGCGGCCACGACGAGGATCGCCCGGTCCGCGCCCATCGCCAGCGCCGTGCGCAGCGTTTCCTGCGCCTGTTTCACGCCGATCGACACGACGACAAGCTCGTCCGCCTTGCCCGCTTCCTTCAGACGGATCGCCTCTTCAACCGCAATCTCGTCGAACGGGTTCATCGACATCTTCACATTCGCGAGACCAACTCCGCTACCGTCCGCCTTAACGCGAACCTTCACGTTGTAATCAATTAGGTGTTTTATAGGTGCAATTATTTTCATTGGCGTTTATCGTCTTGGAAATTTGCAATGGCAGTAACGGCCCGGGTTCCAGGCCGTTACTTGGGATGTGTCTCTGTCAATTCGCAGTATAACCGCCATCTACTACAATCTCTGCTCCGTGAACGAACGATGACTCATCCGATGCGAGGAACAGGACCGCATTCGAAACCTCTTCAGGTTTGCTTGGCCGCTTGAGCAGCGTGGCCCCCAGAATTGCCTGCCGGGTCTCTTCGTCGGCGTGTAGCAGATCTTTTGTCATGGGAGTATCGATGACACCGGGATGGATCGAATTGACACGTATGCCACTTTCGGCCAGGTCGACTGCGCAGGATTTGGTCAACATCCGTACGGCGCCTTTGGATCCAATGTAGGCTCCCGCCGAAGCGGCACCAACAATCCCATAGATTGAAGAAATATTGATAATTGATGCTTTTTCGGTCTCTTTCATCAATGGAACCGCGGCTCGGATACCGAGATAAACACCGCGTACATTGACGTTGATCGTCATGTCAAATTCGTCAGGCGAGGTTTCGTGGAGCGGCTTCAGAATGAGAATGCCAGCGTTGTTCACTAGCACATCAAGTCGACCAGCACTTGATTGCACCGTGGAGATGACATTCTTCCAATCTTCTTCAAGCGTCACGTCATGCTGAATGAATTCCGCCTTCCCTCCGGCTCCAATGATACCTTTTACTACGCTTTCACCCGCTTCCGTATCACGGTCGGTTACAAATACATGCGCGCCTTCACGTGCCAGCGTTTCACAATGGGCTTTTCCCATGCCCATGGCGCCACCTGTTACCAGTGCGACTTTTCCGGATACCCGTCCCATAGTTCTCTCCTGAGTGTTCATGAACAAATTTAATTGTTTCCGCCGGGTTTTCTTAATGCCCGACGGAATTCTTTACACCTTCTCGGCAGTGCGGTCGCGGATCAGGGATGTATAACCTTCCTCCTTAACCGCACTAATGGCATTGCGATAATTGCCAATCCCGGCCATGTAGAACATCACCGCATTCTTCTTTCCGGGGATATTTGCGCCGAAGATCCAGCTTTCAGCTTTGGGGAAGAGTGTCATGTCGGCGATTTCACGGCAGGTGCCAACCCAAGCGTCGCGCGCCTCCACGGTTGGCTCCACACTTTGAACCCCCTCTTCTTCCATTGCGCAAATCGTGTCAGCGATCCATTCAACTTGCGTCTCAATGCTGGGGGGCAGGTTAGTGAAGGGGCCATTAGGGCCAAGGATCATGAAGAAGTTAGGGAAGTCTACCTCCATCATGCCGAGGTAACCGAGTGGGCCTTCCTTCCAAGTGTCGCGCATGGTCACGCCTCCGCGTCCGCGGAGGTCCATTTTGACGTAATTGCCGTCGACCGCATCGAAACCAGTGGCAAAGATTACGATGTCAAGCTCATGCTCCTCGCCGCTTTCGAGACGAATGCCGTTCGGAGTGAACTCTGCGATCGGATCGGCCTTCACGTCGGCGAGGGTCACGTTGTCTCGGTTGTAGACCTCGTAATAGTTGTTTCCGCAAAGCGGGCGCTTGGCGTAAAGGTCCTTCGGCGTCAGTTTCTCTGCGACCTTGGGGTCCTTCACGATTTGCTTGATCTTGCCCTTGATGAAGTCAGCGGCCGCATCATTGGCCACTTGGCTGGTCGCAATATCGCAAAAGGTGCCAAACATGAAATAGAAACCACCGCCGCGCTGCCAGGCGGCTTCGAAGACCCGCTCCCGTTCCTCGGGCGAGGCGGTTTCGGCGGGTTCGGCGCTTTCTTCGAAGCCGAAGGCCACAACAGAATTCTTCACTTGATTCCAGATATTATCGTAGTTCGCCTTTTGCTCGGCGATGGTAGCATCGTCTTGCGGGGTGTTCCCAATCGGCACGACATATTGTGCAGAGCGCTGAAAAACAGTCAGGTGTTTTGCAATTGGTGCCGTTGCAGTGATAACCTGAACACCCGTCGAGCCGGTGCCGATAATGCCCACGCGTTTGTTGCTCAAGTCCACTCCCTCGGGCCAGGCACCTGTGTGTAAGATACGGCCTTTGAAATCATCGATGCCCTTGAATTTTGGAACATTCGTTGCGGACAAGAGACCGAGGCCAGTGACAAGGTATTTTGCGGTAACTGTCTCACCACTATCAGTGATCACGTTCCAGAGACCGGTTTTTTCATTATAGTGCGCGCCATCCACTTTGGTGTCGAACTTGTAGCTGCGTCGAAGATCGAGATGATCCGCTACCTCGTTCATGTATTCGAGGATCTCGGGCTGGGTCAGATACCGGGTTTTCCAGCGGCCTTTTCGAAGCAACTCTTTGTCAAAAGAATAGCGATAGACATAGCTTTCCGTGTCTGACAGCGCACCGGGATATCGGTTCCACCACCAGGTGCCGCCAACGTCACTGGCGCTGTCATAGCCCCGGACGTTCAGTCCCTGCTCGTTGCGAAGTTTGTGGACAGCGTAAAGCCCGCCGAAGCCCGCGCCAATGACGACTGCGTCAAAATCCGCTCCGACCGTTTTAGTATTCTCAGTCTGAATGTTCATATCACTCCTCCCAGAGTAAGACCGCTCCGCCCCGCAGATTGCGGGTGAGATGCTAGATGAATGTTTCGTAGGGGTTTGTCTCGCACCGCACCGCAATGCAGTGCGAGTACAGGTCTCAGAGGGCCCGATACCATGCGGCGATGCGACCAAGTTCCTCGTTTGCCTCGGGCGCGCGTCCCGAAAGCGCGGGAAAGACATGCTGCATGCCTTCGACGATAGACAGGGTCACGTTTACGCCCTGTGCCTTGGCCTTTTCGTGCAACCGTTCGGCATCGCTCTTAAGCGTCTCGGCCCCTCCGGCATTGATATAGAGCGGCGGGTAACCGGTGAAATCGTTCTCCAGCGGGTTGGCCAACGGATTAAGCGGATCCGTGCCTTCACCGAGGAACATCCCCGCCATCGCTTCGAGGATCGGTTTGCCGACTAGCGCATCGGTTTCCGCGTTGGTTTCCAGTGTTTCCCCGCGCATCGCCATGTCGAGCCAGGGCGAATAGGCGATGACCGCTCCGGGCAGTGGCAACCCAAGTTCGCGTAACTTCAGCACGCTGGCGATGGCAAGATTGCCGCCAGCACTGTCGCCAGCCGTCAGAATATTTCTTGCCTTGAAACCCTTATCCAGCAGCGCTTTGTATGCGGCTACTGCATCTTCGATCTGCGCCGGAAATGGGTGCTCGGGTGCGCGCCGATAGTGCAGGATCACCGACGTAACCCCAAGCACCTTAGCGAGGTGCCCTGCCATTTTTCGATGACTATCGGCTGAGCCGACGGCAAAGCCGCCACCATGAGTGTAAACAATTACACGCGAGGTATCTGCCCCGGCTGGTAGGGCCCAGATAGCCTCAACTCCTCCGACATGATCGCTTTTGTAGCTAACGTTTTCCGGCTCTAGTGCGGGCTGCCCCCATTCATCGAACATGCTGCGCAGGTTCGCGATCGTCAGGTCTGGGTTCTCGACCATCTGATCGGTCCAATTCTGATAAAGCGCCCGCAGCGTATCGGCTTCTCTACTGATTTCCATGTTTATCCTCCCAAGCATAACATTTGGCAAAGCCACCAACTGACGTCGCCAATCTCGAAGACGTCAAACGGTCAACGGCATACGCCAATTATCTCAGAGTAAGGGCGAAAAATGCGCCATGTATTGAACAATACTGCTTTGGAAATAGTATGATCGTGCTCAGCCTGTCGTGAGGCAGATATGCCCGTTACTAGGCTCTGTTGATGGCGTGGATACCCCCTCCCGACGGCATCGCAATGTGCCACTATGATGAGCGTTAAAAGCCATCACAGAAGGAAGGAGCATCTATGTCCGAAATTAAAATTATCGGTGTCGACTTGGCAAAGCGCGTTATCCAGTTGCATGGTGCGTACAATGATGGGTCAGTCGCGTTTCGCAAAAAGCTTTCACGAGGCCAGTTTCTCGCGTTCGTGGCGCAGCAACCCAAATGCATGATCGCCATGGAGGCGTGGCCACGGCGCATGGCTGGGGCCGCGAATTTGAGAAGCTGGGGTGCGACGTGCGGTTGATACCGCCGGTCTATGTGAAGCCGTTCGTCAAACGCCAGAAGAATGATGCGACCGATGCAGAGGCCATCTTGGAGGCTGCATTGCGTCCAACCATGCGCTTTTTCGCAGTGAAGACGGAAGATCAGCAGGCCCGTGCCATGCTGTTTCGCACGCGGCAGATGTTTGTCGGCCAGCGCCCCCAGATGATCAACGCTTTACGCGGCCACCTCGCCGAACACGGATTGGTCGCGGCCCGCGGGCCTGCCCATCTCAAGCGACTCGCGGACGCAATCGCAGGTGATGACACCGCGCTGCATGCTGAGGTTCGTGACCTCGGCCGGATGTATCTGGGGCAGATTGAGGGGCTGAATACGCGTGTTGCAGAGCTTGACGCGAAGATGCGATGTGCCGCCAAGAAAGCCGACTTGGTGCGCCGAACACAAACCATGCCGGGCGTGGTTCCTGTCACGGCGCTTGCGATCGAGACATTTGCCCGTGACCTGGCCACCTTCCGGCGCGGGTGCGATTTTGCCGCCTGGCTTGGGCTTGTGCCGAAGCAGCACTCGACGGGCGGCAAAGCCCGGCTCGGGAAGACCTCGAAGATGCGACAGCGCGACTCCGGACACTCTTGGTCTCTGGCGCTATGGCTGTCCTCCAGGCTGTCGAGCGGTTTAACACACCGAATAATGGCTGGCTGAAACGCCTACTAACCCGCAAGCCGCGCATGGGTCGCCGCGATTGCGCTGGCCAACAAGATGGCGCGTGGCCTCTGGGCCATCATAATGAAACAAGAGGATTACCGGAATCCGGTGGCGGCGATGGCATAGCGAAGACGGCATGCCACGACGTCCCGGTAAGTTGGGAGTGTGAGGAGGTCACTGAAAAGTAAGGGCGAAGGATCGATCAGATCCGGGTCAGAGAAAGCAGCATTTGTGCAGGAGCCACCGAGCTCGGTTTGTTGATATGCCTCTGGTCCGCGCATCGCCATACCGGCCCGCGGTTACATCAGCGCCGCACACAGAGGCCTGATACATGACCGCACCCGATCACACGCTCGCGCCGTTCAAAAAATCACTTGCACCAATGGGGGCATGCATGCACAAATCCCGTGTCGGACTCATCTTATGAATCCAGCGTGGTAGCTGAGGTGCATGAGCAGACCGACAACCCCGACATACAAGACCATGAACTGGCCCGCTTATAACGAAGCGCTCAAGCGCCGTGGCTCGCTGACGATCTGGTTTGACCCCGAGATGAGCTGGGAGGCCGTGCCGACAGGCAGAAGAGTTACAGCGACGCCGCGACCCAGACCTGTCTTTCGATGAAGGTCCTGTTCGGCATGGCCTTGCGACAGGCGACCGGGTTCGTCGAGAGCCTGTTGCGGCTGATCGGTCTCGACTGGACGGTGCTCGACTTCAGCACCCTGTCCCGGCGCCAGAAGACCCTGGCCGTGAACATCCCGTATCGCGGCTCCAAAGGGCCGTTGCACTTGTTGGTGGACAGCACGGGGATCAAGCTTGAAGGTGAGTGGCATGCCCGCAAGCATGGCGGCCCCAAGCGACGGGTCTGGCGCAAGATCCACCTCGGGATCGACGAGCAAACGTTGGAAGTGCGCGCTGTTCAGATCACCGGGAGCCACATCGGTGACGCTCCAGTGTTACCCAACCTTCTTGAACAGATCCCGGCAGACCAGCAGTGTCACGGCTGACGGTGCGTATGACACACGAAAATGCCAGGACGCGATTGCGGACCGTGGCGTCCACGCCGTTATCCCACCAGGTAAGAACGCAAAGTCTTGGAAGACCATCACCGCCTAAGCCGCGTCGAGACGAAGATGCACTGTGTTAAGTTGCTGGGGCAGCGCCTTATGGCGCGGGACTTTGACCGTCAGGTCGCGAAAACCCTTTCTAAATAACGAGGCACCCTCCAGTCGCAAGGGTCCTCTTTGACAAGCGCGCTAAACAGCGCGGCCAACCGATCCTTGCCGATATTTTTGGCGTGGTGCATCAGGCCTCCCCGCCAGCGGGGAAATCCGTAGCCGTGAATCATTACTAGGTCGATGTCTTGCGGTTTTTCTGCGACGCCTTCGTCAAGGATATCGCAGGCTTCCGCCACCATTGCGAGCAAGAGCCTTTCTACGATTTCGTCAGCTGAGAACTCCCGGCGAGTGAAGTTCATTTCTTCTGAGACACGGAGTATTTCGCTAGCGACCAGCTCCGAAGGTGAGGGTTTGCCGTCCGGCCCATAGTCGTACCATCCGGCGCCCGATTTGCGTCCTAGGCGTTTGTGCTTTTCGACCAGCCGCTCGACCAAGGGCATGTGACCACAGCAGTTCCCTTCTGCAGCGGCCTTGCGACGGATATTCGCGTAGGCGATGTCCAGCCCCGACATGTCCTGTGCAGCATATGGACCCATCGCCATACCGAATCCGCGCATAGCCGCGTCGATCTCGTCGACAATAGCCCCCTTCACCAGAAGGCGATTAGCGGCGTGACGGTAGCTAGACAAAATTCGGTTTCCGATGAAGCCATCGCAAACACCAGACAGTACCGGGATTTTACCAAGCCTGCGCGCCAGCACAAATGCTGCACCTAATGTATCGTCTGACGTTCGGTCGCTCCTGACGACTTCCAGAAGCTTCATAATATGCGCAGGACTGAAGAAATGAATCCCTACAAAGCGTGCTGGGTGCTTCAACCCATCAGAAAGCCGATTTACATCGAGATAGGATGTGTTTGTGGCAATAATCGTCTCGGGCGGCAGAGCACCTTCGAGTTCGGTCAAGATCGCGCTCTTGACCGCAAAATCCTCGAAGGCCGCCTCGATTGCTAGATCGGTTGGTGGCAGAGCGTCATAGCCTGAGACCGTAACCAGCCGGTCCTCAACCGCCTTTCCCGCATCGGGGGACAGAATGCCGCGACTGATACCCTGATCAATCAGCTTTTGCAGGTTTTCTCTGGCCCACTCTGCGGACGAGGCACTGCGTTCGACGACAGTCACCGAGATCCCTGCGGTCGCTAGCGTGTACGCAATAGCTGCTCCCATATTACCACCACCGACCACGATGGCGGTTTCAGCATCTCGGGAAGGTCGGGGGTAGGTGCGCCCCTTGTTGGTTGCGGTACGCTCGGTGAAGAAAACGTGCCTAAGGGCCCGCGCCTGATCCGAGGCACGAAGGTCCAAAAACGCAGCGCGCTCGCTGGCCAGTGCGTCGTGCAGCGGCGTCATCGCGCTGGCCGCGACCAGGTCCACCGCAACATGCGGGGCATTCTGGCCAGGCATACGCCGCGCTACCTGCGCGCGGGCGACTTCCGCTGCGAAGTGGTTTGGCATTGGTGAAGGAAGATTGTCGGGTGCCTGTGCCGCCTCTAGAACAGCGTCATCGAGAGCTATGGCCGCGCCAAGCGGGTCATCGGCTAGCAGCTGGATCAGTCCTATTTTCAGTGCCTGCTCGGCGGAAACAGCCTTCCCGGTGACGATCATGTCAAGCGCAGCTTCAATACCGATAAGTCGCGGCAGTCTTTGGGTTCCCCCTGCGCCAGGCACGATCCCCAAGTTTACCTCTGGCAGGCCCAGTTTGGTAGAAGTTGAGGCGATGCGATAGCAGCAAGCCAGAGCAATCTCTAGTCCCCCACCAAGCGCAGCCCCGTTGATGGCTGCGATAGTCGGAATCGGAAGGTGCGCAAGTTGCAACAGCACGTCATTTAGTTGTGGATCAACAGGCAACTGTCCGAATTCCTTCGCATCCGCGCCCGCGACGAACGTCGTTCCTGCGCCGGTGATAATCAGCCTGGTAGCGCCAGTTTCGAGGACTTGGAAGATACATTGTTGTATTCCAGCCCGAACCTCCGCGTTGATTAGGTTAAGCGGCGAATTGTCTATGGTCAGAATTGCTGCGCCATTTGAGAAGCTTAATTCAACAGGCATGGGCATCCTCACAGCACTGGCGCTCGATTGCGCGAGATAAATTTGGTATTGAGATAGCCTTCGAAGGTTTCTGTCCCGCCTTCAGTCCCATAGCCGCTGTCTCTTACGCCGCCAAACGGAGTCTCGGGCAGAGCCAGGCCGAACTGGTTGATGCTTACCATACCTGCCTGCAAACCCGCAGCTGCTTTATCTGCACGCTCCAACGAATTGGTAAAGACATAGGACGCCAGCCCGAAGGGTAGCCCGTTGGCCCGCGACAGTCCGTCCTCTATTTCACGAAAAGACGAGACGACAGCAATCGGGCCGAAGGGTTCTTCGCGCATCAAGTCGATGTCGTCGTTGGGCGTATCGACGACTGTCGGGGCATAGAAGTTACCATGATTCCCAACCCTTTTGCCTCCCGTCAACACCCGTGCACCGTTTTCGCGGGCATCCTCGACGAGCTTTTCCATCGCATTCACGCGTCCGCGATGACACAATGGCCCCATCTGTGTGCCCTCGGTTAAACCATCGCCCACCTTTACGCTCTCAAATGCTGAAACTAGCTCGGACAGAAATCGGTCGTAGATGCCTTGTTGTACGTAAAACCGGGTTGGGGCGATGCACACCTGGCCTGCATTGCGCAGCTTGTTGCCCGCCAAGGCGCGCGCCGCGGCCGTGGCATCGGCGTCGTCGAACACCAATACGGGCGCGTGACCGCCGAGTTCCATCGTCGCCCGCTTCATGTGGCGGCCAGCCAATTCTGCCAGATGCTTGCCCACCTCGACCGAACCGGTGAAGGTGATCTTGCGCACCTCGGGGCGCGCAATAAGAGTTTCCGAAATGAAGGCCGCATTACCCCAGACAAGGTTCAGACAGCCTTCGGGCAAGCCTGCATCCAGCAGATAGCGCGCAATTGCCATGCAGCCCGCCGGAGCCTCTGCCGGGGCTTTCAAGATCATCGTGCAACCTGACGCAAGCGCCGCCGCGACCTTGCGTACCGCTTGGCTCAGCGGAAAATTCCAAGGCGTGATGGCAAGGCAGACGCCTATCGGTTCGCGCACGACAAGCTGCTGTACCCCCGGGCTGCGCGATGGAATGATGCGCCCATAAATGCGCCGACATTCCTCGGCGTGCCAGTCGACGTGGTCAGCTGAGGCGCGGACCTCAGCCAAGGCCTCAGCCAGCGGCTTGCCTTCATCGAGAGTGATCCAGCCAGCGATCAGTCTGTCATTTTGGCGCAGCAGGTCGGCAAACCGTCGCAAAATTGCACTTCGTTCCATGGGAGAGCTGTTTTTCCATCGGCGAAAAGCTGATTCGGCCGAGTGAACCGCATGGTCCAGATCTGCGGCGCTAGCCTGCGGAATCTGTCCGATAGTTTGCCCGTTTGCAGGGTTTATGACTGCACGATCCTCCGGCGTGGGAGAAGCGATCCAGTCCCGTCCGATGAGGTGCTGGATGGTCGGATAATTCATTTCTTTCATGGCGTTATGCCCTCGCTCAGTTGTGTCATCCGCAGGATCCGGCACGAAGGGGACCAGATGGACGACTTTAGTTTTCCGAATAGCGGAAAAGTTTACCGCAGTATTGACGCGGACGTTATCGATCGTTTAGATGTGTTTCAAGACGCATAATTCTTCCCGAGGAGGGATGTCGTGAGACCAAGGAAAGACCGCACCAAGGACGCCGAGAGACAGGACCGCGATTTTGTCACGGCGTTGGCGCGCGGCTTGGAGCTGTTGCGGGCCTTTCGGCGGGAAGGGGAAGCTCTGGGGAATGGTGAGTTGGCCGAGCGCACTGGCCTGAGCAGATCGACGGTCTCAAGGCTGGCCTATACACTGAACAAGCTGGAATACCTCAGCTACGATCCGGATACAGCACGCTATCGACTGGCCCCTCCAGTGCTTTCGCTGGGTTTCTCCTGCCTTGCAGGGATTCCGCTGCGGCAACTCGCAAAGCCCTTTATGCAGGAATTAGCCGATTACACAGGTATGCCGGCGGCCATGGCCAGTCGTGACCGACTATCGATGGTCTATCTAGAGCGGTGCAAGGGCACCAACGCCGTCACGCTGGCGATTGAGGTTGGTGCCCATATTAAACTGGCCACTACCGCGGTTGGTCGCGCCTGCATAGCGGCACACGGCCCGGATGAGCAGGCCAGAATTCTGGCCCTTGTGGAGGAACATGAGGGTGACAACTGGCCGAATGTGCAGCCCGGAATCGAAGCAGCTATCGAAGACTACCAACAGTACGGTTATTGCACGTCCTTCACGGAGTGGAAGCGTGATGTGAACGCAGTAGCAGTGCCCTTCGTGCCGACGGACGGCTCACCCATCATTGCCTTCAACTGCGGCGGTCCTTCGCAAACCCTTACGCGCGATTGGATCGAAAGCGACGTCGCGCACCGCCTTGTCGATCTTGTCCGCCGCGTTGCGGCGGTCGCACCCTGAACAATAGAGAGCATAATGGCCCTTGATACAGATACCCTTTCCCAGTTTCTCGACGCGCTCGACCGCTTCGTGAAAGAGCGACTAATCCCTTACGAGGATCGCGTCGCCGATGAAGATGTGATTCCGCCTATGCTGGTCGATGAAATCCGCACGATGGGCCTTTTCGGCATGTCGATCCCGGAGGATTTCGGCGGGCTTGGCTTGTCGATGATAGAGGAAGTGCAAGCCGCTTTCGTTCTTGGCCAGGCTTCGCCTGCGTTCCGGTCGCTAGTTGGCACAAACAACGGGATCGGCTCGCAGGGAATCATCATCGATGGAACCGACGAGCAGAAGGCGAAGTATCTACCAGCTCTCGCCTCCGGAGATATGATCGCATCCTTCGCCCTAACCGAGCCAGATGCTGGTTCGGATGCTGGCGGTCTGCGCACCACTGCGCGGCGTGATGGAAACGATTTCCTACTGAACGGCACGAAGCGCTACATTACCAATGCGCCGCGTGCCGATCTATTCACGGTTTTTGCCCGGACCAGTCCAGAGGTGAAAGGTTCTGCCGGCGTAAGCGCTTTTCTCGTCGAGGCAGGGACGCCGGGCATAACGCTTGGCCAGCCTGACAGGAAGATGGGGCAGAAGGGTTCGCACACATGCGACGTCATCCTTGACAATGTCCGCGTGCCTGCCTCGAACATCATCGGCGGGCCGGACCGTCTGAACAAGGGCTTCAAAACGGCAATGAAAGTCCTTGATCGGGGCCGACTGCATATTTCTGCCGTCTGTGTGGGCGCCGCCGAACGGCTGATCCGTGACAGCCTATCCTATGCGATTGAACGCAAACAATTCGGTGAACCCATCGCTGAAAAGCAACTGATCCAAGCCATGCTGGCTGACAGTCGCGCCGAGGCCTTCGCAGCGCGTTGCATGATCGAAGAAACAGCACGCCGCAAGGACGCTGGTCAGAACGTGTCGACTGATGCTGCCTGCTGCAAGATGTTTGCCAGTGAGATGGTAGGTCGAGTGGCCGATCGCGCAGTGCAAATCCACGGCGGTGCAGGATACATGGCCGAATATGCGGTCGAGCGCTTCTATCGCGATGTGCGTCTCTTCCGCATCTACGAGGGGACAACCCAGATTCAGCAAATACTGATCGCGCGGAATATGATCCGCACTGCAGCAGCTTAACAGGAGCGAAGACAAACTATGGACTTCAATTTCCTTTCCACCCCGAGGATCGTCTGCGAGAGCGGTGGGCTTGGCCGGATCGGCAGCCTGATGCAAGATTTGTCTTGCACCCGTGCGCTGGTCGTGACGGACCCGGGCATATTGGCCTGTGGTTTTGCGGACGAGGCAGCCGCCTCACTTAGGGCTGCTGGCATCGAGGTTGAGATTTTTCATAAAGTCAAAGCGGACCCCCCGATCGCTGTCGTCGAGGCCGCGGTAGAGGTCGCGCGGGCCTTTGGTGCTGACGGAATCATCGGACTTGGCGGCGGCAGTTCACTGGACACTGCCAAGGTCATCGCAGCGGCGGTAGCCAACGATCAACCGATTACGGACATGATCGGGATCAATCAGGTCACCGATAAACGCTTGCCACTGATTCAGGTGCCAACCACGGCAGGGACCGGATCAGAGGTAACATGGGTGTCCGTGCTGACTTCGGAAAGCCACGAAAAAAAAGCGGTATATGCACCGCAGCTTCTGCCTGACGTTGCCTTGCTAGATGCAAAGCTAACATTGGGAATGCCTCGTCACATCACAGCGGCCACGGCGTTAGACGCAATGGTTCACGCCATTGAGGCAGTAACCAGTCGCACCAGAAAGAATCCCATTTCCGATGGAATGGCGGACAAAGCGCTGGTGCTTCTCGGTCAGAACTTACCAATCGTCATGGAAACGCCTTCGGACCTGTCAGCGCGAGAGGCCATGCTGTTGGGGGCGACACTGGCTGGGATGGCCTTCATTAATGCCAGCGTGGGGGCGATTCATGCCTTGTCATACCCACTGGGAACAGGTTTCAAGGTTCCTCACGGGCACGCAAACGCTCTGGTCGCAGGACCAGTGATGAGGTTCAACATGCCCGTTGCAGAAGCTGAATATGCTCGTCTATCGCGGTTACTACTGCCCTCGCGGCCTTTTAACTCTGATGCGGCTGCGGCCCATGGCCTGATCGACGAGATGGAACGGATGCTAGTCGAAAGCGGACTTGAGTCTCGACTTTCTGGTGTCGGAGTGACCGAGGCAGCCATTCCCGGAATGGCTAATGAGGTCGTGACCGGTATCACGCGATTGCTGGAGACCAACCCGCGCGACATGACAGCCGAAGATGTGTCGCGCCTCTATCAGGAGGCGCTTTGATGGCTGGCTCATTGGACGGGATCAAGGTGGTCGACCTCAGCCGCGTGCTGGGCGGGCCTTACTGCACCCAAATGCTTGCGGATCATGGCGCTGAGGTCATCAAGGTGGAGCCGCCTCTGGGCGACGAGACCCGCAGTTGGGGCCCGCCTTTCAATGATGAACTCAGCGCCTATTTCTCTGGCGCCAACCGCAACAAGCGGTCCATCGCTATCGATCTGCAGCAACCGGAAGGGCGCGACCTGATATTGCGGTTTCTTCAGGATGCAGATGTTTTAGTTCACAATTTTAAGTCTGGTACTCTTGAAAAATGGGGGCTTGGTTATGATGATGTTCTCAGGGCACGTTTTCCTAGACTGGTACTCTGCCACGTGACTGGATTTGGTTCCGATGGCCCACTTGGCGGTTTTCCCGGCTATGACGCCGTGGTACAAGCTATGACGGGCCTCATGAGCATCAACGGCAATCCCTCCGAAGGCCCGACACGCATGGGTACGCCCATCGTGGACATCGGCACCGGTCTGATCGCCTGTAACGCTATTCTCGCCGCACTTTTGGAACGGGGCCGGTCCGGATTGGGCCAAGCCATCGAAGTGCCGCTATATGATTGCGCGATCAGCATGATGCATCCCCAAGCGGCTAATTCCCTCATGTCCGGACAGATACCAATGGCGACCGGCAATGGGCATCCAAATATCGTACCATACGACATGTTCGAAACAAGTAATGGCAAACTCTATCTGGCTATCGGTAACAATGGTCAGTTCGCAAAACTCTGTGACGTGCTTGGCCTACCTGAGGTGCCCTGCGATCCACGATTTGCCGACAATGCCGCGCGTCTTGCGCATCGGTCAGAGATGACAGAGGTCTTGTCAGAGTGCCTGGTGCAACATGACGCCTTCAAACTTGAGCCGGTGCTTTTGAAAGCTGGGATTCCCGCCGGAGTCGTTCGGAATGTGAATGAAGCGTTGGAGCATCCACACACCCGACATCGCGGCATGGTGGTATCAGTTGGTACCTACCGCGGCACCGGCGTGCCAGCACGCTTGTCGCGTACCCCCGGAGCGGTTCGCGCGGCACCGCCTCGCTTCGGGCAGCATAGTAGGCAGTTGCTTAGCGAGGCTGGACTGACAGAAGCTGAAATCGATAGATTGACTCAAGCGGATATCGTTCGAGAAGAACCGCGGATGCGCGAGACGACCTAAGCCGAAATTTCAGCTCAAGCGGACGATCGTGAAAAAGTTCAGGGAGGCCAAGATGGAAAGACTGCTCATATCACCGGACCGGATACCCGAATGGATTCCCGGCACGACTACGTTGGACAGTTCCGGGTGCAACTGGAACGGCATTACCCTGAAGGGCTATCGTTATGAGCGACAAGACGCGGCAATTCCCCCCATGCGCGACTATATGATTGTTGCATATGATGGCGCGCCAACCACTATGCGCCGCACGAGTGGCGGCCCATGGCAAAGCGCGCGCGTAGAGAAAGGTAGGATTTCCTTGCTCACGCGTGCAGAGGAATCCACTTGGAGTTGGTCCGAGCCTATCACGGTTAGACACGTCTATCTCAATCACAGCGAACTCGAAAACACGGCCCTTTCGGTCTTTGATCGTGACCCGAAGTCCATTGAGATCAATGATTGGCTATCTGCGAAGGACCCCTGTATCCTGAACTGCATCCAATTGCTAGAGAATGAGCTAAAGAACGGTGGAATCGGCCAGAGATTGATCATCGACGCCCTGCGCAGCCAGATCGCCGTTCACCTTCTGCGTCAGTACGCCAAGGTCTCTTTGACCAGCGACGCAAACTCGAACTTCAGCCCTGCTCAAAGGCAGAGAATCATCGATCTCGTTGAAAGCTGCTTAGGTGAAAACCTCAGTCTGGAAGACATGGCCGCATCTATCGGTTTCAGCCAGTTTCACTTTTCGCGTCAGTTCAAGGCGGAGTTTGGGTTGGCACCGTATGCATATGTTTTGCGCAAGCGAATATCGAAGGCCCAGGAGATGCTGAGAAAGGGTAATGCCCCCCTGAAAGTGGTCGCGCTTGACTGCGGTTTTGCAGATCAGAGTCATTTTAGTCGAACTTTTCGAAAAATGACAGGCGCGACCCCCGCCGAATTCCGGCGCATGGCATAATGACCGGAAAACTATTCCTTCCTATCGCTGTCACGCACCAGAGACAAAGAAATGTTGAGCCCGTAACGCTGCAATGAATGTACCAGAAACAGAATTTAAACCACGATTTGCCTTCGAACGCAGGATTTTCTTTGGCGACTGTGACCAGCTGGGAATCGCCTTTACTGGCCGGATTACGAATTTCGCGCTGGAAGCGATCGAGACTTTCTGGGACGATTTGCTTTCAGGCCGGGGCTGGCTTTTTCTACTCACGGAAAGAAACACGGCCATGCCTTTTGTCTCTATGGACCTACAATTCCATGCGCCGGTGAAAGCAGGCGCGAACCTAGCATGCGAGGTCTATGTGGTCCATGTCGGGGAAAGTTCAGTTGGTCTAAAAGTTGTCGGCCGTCAGCATGACTTGATTTGCTTCGAATGCGAAACGAAGTCAGTTTTCCGAGATGCTTCAACATTTGGTAAAGTCAAAATTGAAAGCTCAATTCGGCAGATTTTGCTCGCGGAAGTGGGTTCGGAAAATCAAACAGTGAGCTAGGCCTGTAGGCTTTGGAGACAGCAAAGCCTGTGCAAAACGATCTCATGTAAGGGAACACAAGAAAAAGCCAGAGAAAGGGAAGCCCGGGTGCCGGGCTTGAAAGGATAGAGAGAGGCTCTTCCGGGTCCGGCGTGACAAGGACCCTGACCATGGCCAAGACCACAACCCGCCCGAAACCCGCCACTGCGAAGAAAACCGAAGCCACTGAGTTGTCCGTGCCTGGCGGCGGGACCGACATCCGGATGATCCCGCTCGACCAGTTGGAGCCGAGCCCGCTCAACGTTCGAAAAGTTGCGGCCAGCGCCAGCGACGATGCTGAGCTCCTCGTCAGTATCCGCGAGACCGGAATTAAACAGAATCTGGTGGTTCATGCGCTGTCAGAGACACGTTTTGCAGTCGATGCCGGCGGTCGTCGCCTCAAGGCGCTGAAGCAGCTCGCTGAGGACAGCGTCATCCCCGCCGATCACCCCGTGCCCTGCCTCGTCGATGATAAGCGCAACGCCATCCTTACTTCTGCAACTGAAAACCTCCAGCGCGCGGCGATGCACCCCGCCGACCAGTTCGAGGCTTTTGAGGCGATGATCGCCGAGGGCCGCAGCGAAGACGAGATCGCGCTCAAATTCGGCGTCTCCGTCGACCTGGTGCGCCGCCGCCTCAAACTCGCCCGTGTCGCGCCCGAGATCATCGAGCAGTTCCGCGCGGGTGATCTGACCCTTGAATGCGTGATGGCTTTCACACTGACCGACGACCATGATCGCCAGCTGGCGGTCTGGAACGCAGTGAAGGGCGGCTATCACATCCATCCGCAAAGCATCAAACGCCATCTTACCGAGACCGCCCATTCGGCGAACTCGGCCATCGGGCGCTTTGTCGGCATTGAGGCCTATGAGGCGGCGGGTGGTGTTCTGCTGCGCGATCTCTTCGACGACCGCGCCAGCGCCCATATGGAGAACCCCGAACTCCTAGAGCGTCTCGCCATCGAAAAGCTGCAGGCTGCGGCGAAAACCTTCGAGGGAACGTGGAAATGGGTCGAGGTGCATCTCTCGGTGGATTACGGCGCGTTTCGCAGCTTCGGGCGGGTCTATCCGCAGGACATCGACCCCGATCCGGACCTGCTCACCGAAGAAGAACGTCTCATTGCGCGCGAGGAAGAACTGGCGGCGAAGAATGACGGCGAGGACTGGACGGACGCGGAGACGGAAGAATATTATGCCATCGAGCCGCGCCTGCGCGAGATCGAGGCCCTGCAACGCGAACGGCAGCCTTACGCGGACGAAGATCGTGCCATCGCGGGCGTGGTTCTGACCATCGGTCATGACGGCGCGCTGCGTGTCGAGAAAGGCCTCGTGCGGCCAGAAGATATCCCCGCTGCGGTCGTCCCGAGCGAAAATAGTGCTGACGCGGGTGATGCCCCGTCTCCTGTCCGCCCGAACGTGACGCCGCCAACCTCCTCGACACCGGTGCCCACCTCCGACCCGGCCGCGACCTTGCGCAAGGCGAACGGGATTTCGGCGAGCCTCGCCGACGATCTGCGCGCGACGCGTCAGCATATCCTTCGGGCGCATCTGGCGGCGGATTTCGAGGTGGCGTTCGATGCGATGCTCTACGCGCTCTGCGAGCAGGCTCTGGGGCGGTCCTACAACAACGAGGCGCTCGATATCTCGATCCGGCCCTTCCAGGCGCAGAACCGCGAGGTGCTGCATTCGGATACTGTTGCCCAGAAGATGCTCGAGGCGCTGGAGCAGGGCCTCGCCACCGACTGGATTACGCTGGAGAAGCCCGAAAACTTCCGGGCGATGTCGGCGCTGCCCATTGCCGCCAAGCAGGCGCTTTTCGCCTGGGCGACGGGTCTGGCAGTCAAGCCGCAGCTTTCCTCCGACAATCGCCCCTCCCCGATCATCGAGGAGATCGGCGCGCGTCTTGACGTCGATGTGGCGGCCTGCTGGCGCCCGACTGCTCAGAATTACTGGGGTCGGGTCAACAAGGGGCATGCGGTCGCTACCGCGCGCAAGCTCATTGGCGACGATTACGCCGAAGATCGCAATCGCGAGCGTAAGGGCGATATCGCGGCCGCGATGGAGCGGGCCTTCGCGGAAACGGCCGGCGAGACGGAAGGGTTCGACGCCGCAACGGTTGTCAGGACGACGCGCTGGCTGCCCGACGGGATGGTGTTTGCCGGTGCGGCGGAGGCTGTTGCCGACATGGCAGGCGAAGCGCCGGAGACCGAGGAGGGGGATGTGTCCGCCGAAGATTCTCTGAGCGACGCCGAGAGCGATGAACCGTCGTCCTTGCCCGCCTTCCTCAGCGAGGATGCGGCTTGACGAGCCGCACGCTGACCTGATCACGACATGAGCCTTGGGCCGTCCTCACATCGAGGGCGGCCCTTTCCGGCTGACGGGTTACCAACAGCCGATATCGGATCGGCGGGCCCGTCCCGGAGATATCCCATGACCACCACACTTGACCTCGATCCCGTTAAGGAAGCCGCACTCGTCGCTTCGCAGAATGACGCCTTTCGTCGCTCTATCCTTGGCAATATCCTCGTCACCGATGCCCCGCAGGGCCAGTTCGTGATGACCCGTGGCGTTGCAGCGCTTGGGCCCGATGCCCAGCTTGCTCTCACCCGCAGCGTGGCTTCATTTGACGCGTTCAACGCTGACAGCGACCCGCAAGGATGGCACGAGATGGGCGTCATCGACCTCGACGGCACGAAGGTCTGGTTCAAGATTGATGGGGTGGATGCTCCCTCCCACAACGGCATCGCAATGTGCCAGACTGGCTTTGTTGGAAGTCAGTGAGAATGAAAGGAAGCATCCATGACCGAAGTTAGCATCTTAGCCATCGACCTTGCAAAGCACTCGTTTCAAGTTTGTGCGACGACAGCCGAAGGCGTGATCGTATCCAACCGCAAATACTCGCGCGGCAAGCTGAGCGACCTCTTGGCTGGTCATCCTCAGTGTATTGTCGCCATGGAGGCCTGTGCGACCAGCCACTATTGGGGCCGCGAAGCACAGAGCCATGGGCATGACGTCAGGTTGATCGCACCGATGTACGTGAAGCCATTTGTCAAACGCAGCAAGAATGACGCCAATGACGCTGCTGCGATCGCAGTCGCAGTGCGACAGCCGGACATGCGGTTTGTTGCCGTCAAGAGCCCGGATCAGCAAGCGCAGGCCATGCTGTTTCGTACCCATCAGACCTTCACGCGCCAGCGGTCACAACTGCTTATCACCCTGCGGGGTCATCTGGCAGAGCACGGGATCATCGTCGCGAAGGGCAATGCCGCCTTGATTGACTATGAAGACGTCCTGGAGGCGCAGCCTGACCTTGTTCCAGACCTCGTGTTGGAAACGGCACGGCTCTATTTCCATCAAATCGCCCAGCTAAACACTTCCATCTCCGCCTTTGAACGGCAGATGAAAGACACGGCGAAGCGTGACGATACGGCACGTAGGCTTCAGACCATGCCAGGCATCGGTCCTATCAACGCAGCTGCGTTCTTGGCCTTCGCGCCGCCGATGGAAAGTTTTCAGCGCGGACGAGACTTTGCAGCCTGGCTCGGCTTGGTACCGCGACAACATTCGACCGGAGGAAAAACCAAACTCGGTCGGGTGAGTAAGATGGGACAGTCGGATATGCGACGGCTATTGATCACCGGCGCAACCGTTTGCCTGAGATGGGCGGTTGCCAAAGGCATCGACCCTCAGAGCTGGCTGGGTCGGCTGTTGGCTCGCAAACCCGCCAAAATGGTAGCTGTTGCAATGGCCAACAAAATGGCCCGCGCCCTGTGGGCAATGATGACGAAAGGACAGGACTACTCGGGAAGTCTGGTGCAATACGCCAAGCCGTAACAGACAAAAAAGAATCCGCTTCAGCCCACTGCAAAGCGCAAGGTTGAACTGGTGAAGTGAGGAGATCGACAGACGATTATGGGCGCAATGATCACGTTCAGCTTTGGGAAAACCATATAGAGGTCAAGGACATAAAAGTCCGAAAGATCGATTTGGACCCAGAGCTCACGAACACCATAACGGCCCGTGGCAGACCCAAGCCACATGCAGAGGCCTGACACACGACCGGTACCGATCACGCAACCAGAACCGTCTGAAAATCATCTTGCGAAACCGGGAGCATCCACACACGACCTGTACGACGTCGACTACACCTATGGCTCGCCTGAGCCCTCCGATCCTGATCAGACGCGCCGGGTCCTGACCCTGCTTCTGCCGTCGGAATACTGACGCCCCTTTTTCACCGACATCGCCACGGATCGCCCTTGCACAAAGGGCGGTCCTTTCGGGCTGGCGGGTTCCAAGGGGCGCGATGATCGTGTCCGGCCTGCCGCAGGAGACCAGAGATGGCCAAGACACTCGACTACCAGATCACCCTCTATCCCGCACATCGCGATGGCGCCTTCGTCGTCACCCAGTTCCAGATGCTGGCGAACTACCCCGAAAAGCGCATCGAGGCCGCGGGCATGGATGATCTGATCGACCAAGTGACGCAGTTCGCGATGGAGCACGGCGAGAGCTGCAGCGCCTCGGTGCGCTGCCTCGCTCCGCGCAAACCGCCGGGGTTCAAGCGCGCGACCGAGAATTTGTATTTCAACCTGGTTGACCGGACGGCTGAGAAACGCGGCGACGCTGCGGCCTGAAGCCCCCCAAAGGAAACCTCCGGGGCGCGGCCTGCAAGACGGTCGCCCTCACCCTCCCTCAATTCCAAAGGACCGAAGATATGACACAAGCAAATGATTTCTACGCGCAGATGCTCGAAGCCCAGAGACGGGCAGCCGAACAGCGGGTCGAGACCCGCGCAGCCCTTCTCACCGAACTGCGCGGCCTCGGCGTGACCGGCCTCGACGTGCAATATGAAGGCTATGGCGATTCCGGCAATGTCGAGGAGGTCGTCGTGACGCCTGACACGATTACCCTGACAGAAGAGCTGCGGCGACGGGTCGAAGATTTCGGCTGGGACTTTGCCTATGCGCTGAGCCCTGGCTTCGAAAACAACGAGGGCGGCTATGGCGAATTGACCTGGGCGCTCGAGACGGACAAGATCGATGTCAGCCACTCGAACCGCTTCATCGAGACCGACACCACAGAACATGAGGGGCTCTGACATGGCACATCCTCTCCACCACGCCGAAAGCTCGGCCCGTAGATTTGGCGGTGTTCCAGATGATTACCAACATGTGCATGACTGGTTTGACTCATCTAAAGAGCACCTAGGTCTCTTTGTTCACAGAGCCCAAAAACATCATACGGTCGGGATCTATGATGCCGAGCGGGTGTTCGGTCGCAGCCTGATCAACAGCGCGGGCCGGGTCGTTCCGATCCGCTGGATCGGCGAGCAGCATGTGCGCGAAGACTGCCAGGGGCGTATCCCGTCACTGGCTGACTGGCTCGGACGCATACAACCCGAACCGTGGATGGCCAATGGCCGGATCGACAACGACCCGACGCAGATCGGCAGCGATCCGCGTGCGGCCTGGGTCCAGGCGGTTGCGGGTCACCAGACCATTCTTGGCTTTGAGGATTGGCTTCTCAAGGTCTCTGTCGAGCACGTCCAGCATCGCCAGAATCGCGCCGCCGCCTGATCCGCCGGGCGGCAAACTCACCAACCATCTGATCCCATCCAGATCGACCCGCCTGCGCCACAACCGGCTTGGCGGGTCGATTGCGTTTCGAGAAAGGACATGGACATGCAAGATCCCGTCTACGAGGAGGTCCACCAGGGCCACACGATCAAGATCTACCACGACCCCGACGCTGAGGACCCACGAGAGTGGTGCAACCTCGGTACGCTGATCTGCTGGCACCGCCGCTATCGGCTGGGTGACAGCCATCAGTACGACAGCCCTGAGGCGTTCCTGCGCGATCTTGCGGGCGTCTCGGATCAGAGCGATCTCTCGATGGATCGTCTGCGGGACCGCGCCGAGCGGAAGGCAATCATTCTGCCTGTGTTTCTCTATGACCATTCCGGTCTCGCGATGAACACCGTCGGGTTCCACTGCCCGTGGGATTCTGGGCAGGTCGGTTACGTCTACGTGACGCTCGAAGCGGTCCGAAAGGAATTCGGTGTAAAACGCGTGACCAAGGCCCTGCGCGAACAGGCTGTAGACATCTTACGTGGTGAGACCGCCGACTACGATTCTTACCTTGGTGGGCGTGTCTATGGTTACATCGTCGAACAGGGTGGCGAGGAGATCGACGCTTGCTGGGGGTTTGTTGGCGCCTATGAGACGCATTGTTTGCCGGAGGCGCGGAATGCCGTTCCTCGGTCCGATCCCCATGCGCCACCCGCGACCGGTGCATTGACCGCATATCCATAGAATAACTCGCCGCCACACACCGGAACTATGGGCAGCACCCGATCGCGGACATGCATTGCTGCATTGCAGAAAAGTCATAGCCCGCCCATTGTGCGACTGCAGCATTGCTCCTATGTTCGCTCTTGTGATCGGTTCTCTCCTCCTCCCTGAGCCGATCCGGAATAATCGGCGGCATCCACCTCCTCCCGGATGTCGCCTTTTTATTTGCAGATCCCCATTCTGAGCTCTTGCGATTTCTCCTCGTTGACCATTCGGTCCCCGAGCTTGCTGTGTGTCGGGTCCGTTTCGCTGGAGGTGCCCAAAATGCAGGCACGGCCGTGTCCCAGCAGCCTGGCATGGGTTTGCGCGACAACGCCCACAGCGTCATCCCCAGATTTTGTGGATAAGTTTTCGCTGCCAAGACTTCAGTTTTCGAGGCCATGAAAGAGTGAGAGACAGGGCGGGAGGGGTGACCCCTCCCGGGTGAGAGAGTGCACGCGGGGCTCGGGGCCAACCCTCAACCCCGGAGATTGCCGATGAACGCTCACCCCCATTCCGTCCAACTTGCAACCGAGCCCGAAGCCCCTGCCCTGCCGGATGCCCCACGCTTCGCCCAAAACCTGATGCAGGCTGCGAAAATCCTCGTCCCCGTTTTCGAGGCAGGCAGGTCCATCGACGCCGCCGCACTTCGCGCCGCGATGGAAGATGCTTGCGGTGCCAGTGACACAAGTGGTGCCTGGGTCTGGAAAGACGCCTATGAGGCGGCCGAGGTCGCCCAAATCCTTATACTCTCGCGCTACGGCGCGCTGATGCAGCGTCAGGCACTGTCGCCGCAGGCCTTCCTCACCATGATCGAACGTTTCACGGCTCTGGCCCCGTCTCACACGCGCCGCTCCGAAGACAGTATCCGTCTGCAACAGTTTTCCACGCCTTTGCCCCTCGCGGCCATCGTCGCGCAGGCCGCCGGGTTTCGGGACGACGACCTGATGCTCGAGCCGTCGACGGGCACGGGCATGCTGGCCATCTTTGCAAAGATCGCTGGTGCACGGTTGGCGCTGAATGAACTTGCCGACACGCGCCGCGCCCTACTGGGGCAGTTGTTCCCCGATGCCGCCGTATCTGACCACGATGCTGCCTCGATCGACGATCGTCTTGATCGCTCGATCACGCCCTCGGTCGTGGTGATGAACCCGCCGTTTTCCGCTGCCAACCATGTCGAGGGCCGGTTTAGGCAAGCGACCAGTCAGCATGTGCTTTCCGCCCTGGCACGCCTCGCGCCTGGTGGGCGGCTTGTCGTCATCACCGGCGAAAGCTTCCGTCCCTCTTTGAAATCCTTCCAGTCGACATTTCAGCGGATCGGCCAGAGCGCCGATGTCGTGTTTTCGGCCCCCATCGACGGCAAGGTCTTCGCACGGCATGGCACCACGATCGACACGCGGTTGACGGTAATCGATAAGCGCGCGGCTGGTGCTGAAGAGACCGCACCGGCTGATATTGACGCCGCCTATCATCCGATCTGCGCGACCACGAGTGATCTTCTCTCCGTAGTACTCGCCCATTGCCCGGAACGCCGCAGCCCCCCGCCCTGCCCCACCACATCGGCCCTTTCGGTCCCGTCTCAGCCGACCCGCACCAACCTCCACGCCCTGCGCAACGCAGCACGCAAAGAAACCCGTGCGCTCGCCGAGGAACGCGCGAAGCATCCGTTCGACGACATCGAGACGGCCCCGCTCGACTACTTGCCAAAAGCCTGGAGCGAACCCTATGGCACGTTGCAGGACACGGTCTACGAGGTCTATGACCTGCAGGCGATCCGGATCGACGGCGCGGCGGAGCATCCGACAGCACTTGTGCAATCCGCCGCCATGGCCTCGGTGCCGCCGCCCGTGCCGAGCTACCGCCCCGTTCTGCCGAAGACCCTCGTTCGAGACGGTCTCCTCTCTGCGCCGCAGCTCGAAAGCGTGATCTACGCGGGCAATGCACACGAGACGCATCTCAAAGGCTTGTTCAAGCGTGGCGAGATCGAAGGCCAACTGATTGCAGCGGCTGAGGGTGACGAAGGCGCCTTCCGCCTGCGCAAGGGCTGGTTCCTCGGTGATGGCACTGGATGCGGTAAAGGGCGACAGGTCGCGGGTATCATTCTCGACAACTGGCTGCAGGGGCGTCGCCGCTCGGTCTGGGTCTCGAAGAGCGACAAGCTCATCGAGGATGCGCGACGCGACTGGATGGCGCTCGGCGGGCGTGAAAGCGATATCGTGCCGCTCTCAAAATTCCGCCAAGGCAGCGACATACGCCTGCCCGAGGGCATCCTCTTCGTTACCTACGCCACGCTGCGCTCGGCTGAACGTGAGGGCAAGGCTGCCCGCCTCGAGCAAGTGACCTCCTGGCTCGGCGAGGGGTTCGACGGGGTCATCGCTTTTGATGAAAGCCACGCCATGGCCAATGCCGCCGGCGAAAAGTCCGACCGCGGCGACAAAAAGGCCTCTCAACAAGGCCTTGCGGGCCTCGCGCTGCAAAACGCCGTGCCCGACGCCCGCGTACTCTATGTCTCGGCCACCGGGGCGACGGTCGTTGGCAATCTTGCCTATGCTTCGCGCCTCGGTCTCTGGGGCACGGGAGATTTCCCCTTCGTGACGCGGGCAGAATTTGTCGCCGCGATGGAGGCCGGGGGCATCGCCGCCATGGAGATGATTTCCCGCGACCTGAAGGCGCTTGGGCTCTATCTCGCGCGGTCCCTCTCCTATGCCGGGGTCGAATACGAGATGCTGGTCCATGAGCTGACGCCCGCCCAGGTCGCGATCTACGACAGCTACGCTGATGCCTACCAGATCATCCACACCAACCTTGAGGCTGCCCTACAAGCCTCTGGCATTTCGTCTGAGACAGGCACCTTGAACCCTCAGGCCAAATCCGCCGCACGCTCGGCGTTTGAGAGCAACAAGCAGCGCTTCTTCAACCACCTCATCACCGCCATGAAATGCCCCTCGCTGATCCGCGCCATCGAGGCGGACCTGGCGGCGGGACATTCGGCGGTGATCCAGGTGGTGTCGACCAGCGAGGCGGTGATGGAACGGCGTCTCGAAGAGATCCCGCCTTCGGAGTGGGATGATCTGCAGGTCGATTTTACGCCGCGCGAGAACATCATGGACTACCTGATGCATTCCTTCCCGACGCGGCTCTTCGAGCCTTACACCGACGAGAGCGGGGATCTGCGCTCGCGCCCGGCCGTCGATGGCGATGGCAATCACATCATTTGCCGCGAGGCGGAGCGGCGGCGGGACGAGCTTGTCGAGCATCTCGGTGCCCTCGCCCCAGTACAGGGTGCTCTCGACCAGATCCTTTGGCATTTCGGAGGGGAGGCTGTGGCCGAGGTCACGGGGCGCAAACGGCGCATCGTGAAGACGCGGGAGGGGCGGCTCAAGGTCGAGAAGCGTCCCGCTTCCTCCAACCTCGGAGAAACCCAGGCCTTCATGGATGATGCCAAGCGCATCCTGATCTTCTCCGATGCCGGTGGCACCGGGCGCAGCTATCATGCCGATCTCGGGGCCAAGAACCAGCGCCTGCGGGTGCATTACCTCCTTGAGCCCGGCTGGAAGGCCGACAATGCGATCCAGGGGCTCGGGCGCACCAACCGCACCAATCAGGCGCTGCCGCCGCTGTTTCGACCCGTCGCAACAGACGTGAAGGGTGAGAAACGGTTCCTCTCCACCATCGCGCGCCGCCTCGACACGCTCGGGGCGATCACCAAGGGGCAGCGCGAAACCGGCGGCCAGAACATGTTCCGCGCCGAGGACAATCTTGAGAGCCCCTACGCACGCGCGGCGCTGCGACAGTTCTTCTACAAGCTGCGGGCGGGCAAGATCGACGCCTGCTCATATGCCAGGTTCCAGGAGATGACCGGGCTGACACTCGATGAGGCGGATGGCACGATGAAAGAGAATCTGCCGCCTATCCAGCAGTTCCTGAACCGCTGTCTGGCACTGCGGATCGACATGCAGGACGCGATCTTCGAGGCTTTCGGCGGGTTACTTTCGGCCATCATCGAGGACGCACGGCAGGCTGGCACGCTGGACGTCGGGCTAGAGACCCTGCGCGCCGAAAAATTCGAGATCGTCGACCGCAAGGTGATCTTCGAACATGAGGCGACGGGGGCGACGGCCACCGCCCTGACCGTTGAGCGTACGGATCGAAACGATCCGCTCACCCTGTCCCGCGTGAAAGCCATCTGCGCTGATAACAAAGGCGCGACGCTCTATTGGAACAAGACCTCCAAACGCGCGGCCCTGATGGTGAAGGCGCCGGCCTTCATGGATGAGGATGGCGTACCGATCCTGCGGGTGAAACTGCTACGGCCCATGGCGACCGAGATCCTCGCCCTCACCGAGTTCTCGAAATCGCACTGGGAAGAGATAGACGATGCGATGTTCGAACAGCTCTGGCAGGCTGAGGTCGACGCGGTGCCGCAGTTCACCACATCGAAGATCACGCTGATCTGCGGCCTCCTCCTGCCGATCTGGGACCGGCTTCCTGCCGACAACATGCGCATTTACCGCCTGCAGGCCGAGGACGGGGAGCGCGCTATCGGCCGTCTCGTCAGTCAGGAGCAGCTCCTGAATGTCTATTCACGCCTTGGTCTCGATTGTCAGATCGAGATGTCGCCGCAGGAAGTGCTCAGCGCGGTGATGGAAGCCAGGACGACCCTGAACCTCCTCGGCGGCTACCAGTTGCGCCGGTCGTTGGTCATGGGACAGCCGAGACTTGAGCTGATCGGCGCGTCGGGCGCGGCCCTGCCCCGTCTGAAAGCGATGGGTTGTTTTGCCGAGGTGATCCAGTGGAAGACTCGGGTGTTCATCCCAGTGGATGGCACTGACGTGCTGGCGCGGGTTCTGGCTGAGCACCCGGTGGGTGCCAGCGCAGCGGATGTCGCCGCATGAGCGCGCGGCGCAGCATCGCAGACCTCTCGGCCGCTCTGGCAGACCGTGCCGAGAGTTTCTGCCGCCAGTATTTCCCCGAGGGTCGTAAGCAGGGCAATTATTGGCAGGTCGGCGACACGTCCGGTGCAAAGGGCCAAAGCCTCGCCATCCGTCTGCAAGCTCAAGGTGAGCGCAAGGCCGGATCCTGGCAAGATTTCGCGACGGGTGAATATGGCGATCTCATCGACCTGCTGCAGGAACGGCTTGGGTCGGTCACGCTCAAGGAGACGCTGAGGGAGGCCCGGTCCTTTCTCGGCGAGGCCCCCTGCCCTGCCGCACCTCGAGACACCCAAAGGGCTGAGCGCCCTGATGCAGCCTCCGCCAAACGCATCGCGCGGGCGCGGAAGCTCTTTGCCGCTGGCAAGCCGGTGCTTGGCACCCCGGCCGCCACCTATCTGCAGGGGCGCGGCATCACACGGCTTGGACCTGCCCTGCGCTATCACCCTCGAGTCTTCCTGCGGCAGGGCGAGGACGATCCCGATCAGCCGCGAAGGGCCCCTGCCCTGCTCGCAAAGATCACCGACAAACGGGGCCAGATCACCGGATGCGCGCGGGTCTATCTCGACCCGTCTACCGACGGGTTGGCCACGATCGAGAGACCCAAACGGATCCTTGGGCAGCTGCACGGCCATGCCATCCGCTTCTGGGCCGGCGCGGGTCGCTCGGATCTCATCGTCGGCGAAGGGCTCGAAAACACCCTCTCAATCGGAACGGCTCTCCCGGAGTTCGACCTCGCCTCCTGTCTCACCGCCACCCATCTCGGCCTCTTCATTCCATCGCCGGGGATTCAGCGCATCTGGATCGCGCGGGACAATGACGATGCCGGACGCAATGCATCCATAAGATTGCGTAACCAACTGGAATATCGAGGAATTTCCTGCGGTTATCTCGTCCCTGAACTGGGCGATTTCAACGATGATCTGCGGACATTTGGCAGAGATGCGCTGCGCCGGTCTCTGTTAGGGGCCATGAAGGCAAACGGTCTGGAGATCGAGGACGGATGAGCGCCAGTCTCCCCGGTGATGCCGGACAGGGCAAAGGTTCCGCGGGTTCGATCTGATCCCGTTTGGATAAGGGGAGCGATGGACCGGCGGGTCGGGGCAGAGTGCCCCTCGCCCGGGCAGCAATGCCCCCCGAACCAGAAAATTCCCCTGCCCCTTCGGGCCATTCCTCGCGGGAGCAATTTTCCGGCCTTGGGCGCATTCTCCGCTGCGCTCCGATCCTGACGGATGCGGCCCGGTCGCCGCCGGTCCTGATATCGCCCCATCCAAATCGGGTCAGATCAAACAGAGGAACCAGACAATGCCCCATCAGACAGACATCCAAGAGGAGACCGGCGTGACCTCCGGCATCCTCGACCACCTGGCACTTCACGGCGCAACACCGGGACCCGGCGAGACCGATCACCGCCCCCTGCCCCAGCCCGACGAAGTCGAACTCGCCATGGCGACCCTCTTTGACACCACCATCGGCCTCCTCACTGGCAGCCAGTTGGAAGACAATCTCGAAGAGATGCTCTGGTCCCTCACCTCGATCTTCCATCGTCGGCTCACCCATATCCAGAAGCTTCTCGACGACAACGAATTCGAGGTCAGGGAAAGCTTGGGGCTACAGGACGGCTCCGAGGTCGCCTCGGTCGAACTCGAGCGCCTCCAGATGATCGGGCTCAAGCTCTGGGACCATCGCGACGCCTTCGAGCAGATGCGCGATCTGGCCGTAGACCACTTCTCGGCCGCCACCGGTTCGCCCTGGCTCCCCCGCACCGGATCCAAGGTCTCACATCGCGGCCTCACCTCCGCCGTGGTGGACAGCCGGGCCTATCTCTCGGCCAAGCGTCGCAAGGAGACCGAGGTGCACTGCCCCGAAGGCACGCGGATCGCTTTCTCAGGCGGGGACTATCAGGCTTACGATCTGATATGGTCCGTCCTCGATGCCACCCATGCGAAATACCCCGACATGGTGCTGCTGCATGGTGGCACGCCCAAAGGCGCCGAGATGATCGCGGCCCGCTGGGCAGATACCCGTGGGATCACCCAGGTGGTCTTCAAGCCCGACTGGAAGAGCCACGGCAAGGCCGCCCCCTTCAAGCGCAACGACAAGATGCTCGAAACCATGCCACAGGGTCTGATTGCCACGCCCGGTTCGGGCATCACCGAGAACATCGTCGACAAGGCCCGCAAGCTCGGAATCCGCATCAAGAGGATCGGGGCTTAGGCCCCGGTTCACGCCCCGCGCAAGAGGTCCTGTACGACGGAAGGCTTCTTGGCGATCAATGCCAGCAGAACCTGTGCTGGGCCTGTCGGGTGCCGGCGCCCGTGTTCCCAGTTCAGGAGCGTACCTTTCGCGACGCCAATGCTCTTCGCAAACTCGGCCTGGGACAGGCCCGTCCGTTGCCGGACTTCGGCGACATCGACCTCCGCCACGGAAACTTCATGCACTTTGGCGTCGGCCAAATCGCCATTCGCGAAGGCCAGAGCCTCTTCGAGGCCCTTGGATACGGTTTCAAATGCACTCATGTTGCGTCTCCATATTTCGCGACAAGCGCCTTGCTCATCTCTACCGCAGCAGCTTGTTCGGTCTTTGACAGGTTGGCTTTCTCATTCTTGGCGAAGACCGTGATCAGAAAGATCGGCATATGGGTCCCGCCAAAGACATACACCGTCCTGAAGCCGCCACTCTTGCCGCTCCCCTCTCTCGGGATGCGGACTTTGCGTAATCCGCCGCCAAGAGAGACGCCCGCTTCCGGATTGGCGGCAATGAAGTTGATCGCCGCCTCACGCTCCTGGTCCGACATGATTGCCTTGGCGCGCCTTTGGAATTCGGGCAGTTCGACCACTGTCTGCAATCGCGTCATCGTCAGTTCCATATAGGTTTTGGCGGCGTATGTGTCAATGACGTATAGTATGCGCACTGGAAGGGCAAGTTGGCAACTGATGCTAGAGCTAGGCAGTATGCTCTGTCCGTTGGTACCGGCGGCCCTTGACCAAATATCTTGTCGCATTTTCTGACCGAACCAACCAGACGGGCTGTCATTTAGGGCTATTGGATGGTTGCGGTGTCTCGTGGCGACCCGGCCTTTCGTTCCACGCTCTGTTCGCGTCGAGCACTCCTCCGCATCTTGGGCGCTTCAGCGAAGACTATCGGCACGTTAGTGATCCTGGGGATGCGACTTTGACGTCTGGACGATGTCTCATCTTCTGTGAGTTAGTAAGAAGCCAAGATTCTGGTGGCAACTCCCTCGGCTGTTCACCCAGTTTCCTTCGCGGCCACCGCACTTCTCCCGATGTCTGAGTTGCATGACATGCTGGTCGCAGCTGTCGTCCCGTCCACAAAGGTTGTCGCCGATCTTTTTCCCCTGACCCACCAAAGAACAGGGGTGGGCCAATCCTCGCGCGGCAAAAAGATCGGCGCCTGCCCCTCTCCGCTGCGCTTCGCCTTCGGTGTGGCCGGGCCTTGGCCAGCTGCAAGTTGACCATCATTGCAACGCAAACAAGGAGAAGAGCAATGACCACGAACTGCATCAAATTCACCAGCGCCGACATCGAAACCGCCAAAGGCGTCGGCTCCATCTCGACCCTGACCTTCGACCTCGACATCACGGTCGAACCCGTCGCGAGCTCGAACCCGATGGCCCCCACGCACCGCGTCCTCGGCCGCTCCCCGCGCGGCAAGCTGGTCGAATGCGGCGGCATCTGGAAGAAGCAGAACAAGGAGACCGGCGCCGACTACTACACGCTGACCATCCGCGACCACGGCTTCAACGCCAACCTCGGCAAGGCGGCAAGCCAGGACGATCTGTCCCTGCAGGCGATCATCCCCTGGGGCCCCAAAGACGCCGCGTGACGCAAAGAATCGGCTGGGGCAACCCAGCCGATTCTCGTTGTCTCCTATGGCACTGACACGATTTATTATGTGTTGGAGTGGCATGGGCGATGTGTTTGACGGAACCAAGTGACCACGGTTCAGATGTAGAACTTTTCTGATGCAGCTCGCTGCGTGGCTGTCGTGTTTGCGGATCCGCTAGGCGTTTCGACGCTTCAAGCCATGTGCCGTTTGACAGCCGTGCAGTTACATAAATGTATTTTAAAACAGTAGGTTAAAGTATTTTTACCGCGCCGTTCGAGTTGAGTGCTGCGCAGAAGGCCGCACCGTTGGTTCCATATGTTGGGCCGCCTTTTTCGCCGCTCACTATAGCTTGTCGCCGCATCTAGACTCGATCGTGCTGCGGGAGTGCATAAGCCACCGCGTGAAAATCGTTGTTAAGACTCATTTTTCCGTGTAGATGACACTTTAAAGGGATAAATTGCTGAAAAAGCGATATTTAGAGGGCAGGCGGATGCGAGATAGGTCATTTACGGCTGATACGAAGGATCAACCCTTCGACGAGATCATCCTTCAACAGGGAGAGCTGATTTCTGACCGTCTCAATATGTTGCGGCAGGAACAGTATCCTCCAGATGCCCAGAAAGGTCTACGTCAGTTTTCGCTGGCGGAGGTCGCTTATTATCTCGGCGTGACCCAGTCGACAATCAAGAAGCTCCACCTAGAAGGTAAGGGGCCTGATCCCGAAACCTCGTCGTCGGGGAGGCGTAGTTATTCAGCTGAGCAAATGCTCGAACTGCGGGCGTATTTGGACAAGCATGGTCGGCCTGGAAAGCGGCGGTATGTGCCCCATCGGCGTGAAGGTGAGGAACTGCATGTAGTTTCTGTCGTCAACTTCAAAGGCGGGTCCGGAAAGACGACGACTGCGGCTCATCTGGCTCAGCACTTGGCGCTGAAAGGGCATCGTGTACTGGCGATCGATCTTGACCCGCAGGCATCACTGACAGCTCTGCATGGTATTCAGCCGGAGCTCGATAATGTTCCATCGCTCTACGAGACGCTCCGCTACGATGATCAACGCAAGCCAATTATCGAAGTAATCCGACCAACGAACTTTCCTAACCTTGATATCGTGCCTGCAAGTTTGGAACTTCAAGAGTATGAGTACGATACCCCCGTTGCCTTGACGAGCAGCGACCCCCACGAGGGGCGCCTTTTCTTCACTCGGATCTCTAAGGCGCTCGACGAAGTCGATGATCGCTATGATGTCGTGGTGATCGATTGCCCACCGCAGCTTGGCTATCTCACGCTGACCGCACTGACAGCCTCGTCGTCAGTCATCGTCACCGTCCACCCACAGATGCTGGACGTTATGTCGATGAGTCAATTTCTGCTCATGCTTGGCGGAATCATGAAGACAATACGAGACGCTGGCGCGAACATGCGACTGAAATGGTTTCGCTATCTGGTTACCAGGTTTGAACCCACTGATGGCCCTCAGAAGCAGATGGTCGGGTTTCTGCAGGCGATGTTCCCGAACCAGATGCTTACCGCGCCTGTTTTGAAATCCACGGCGATCTCCGACGCTGGGATTACTAAACAGACACTCTACGAGGTCGAGCGCTCCCAGTTTGTTCGCACAACTTATGACCGGGCAATCACTTCACTGAACGACGTGAACGATGAGGTTTCGGAGCTGATCCACAAAGCATGGGGGCGCGAATGACGACGTCTTTGACAGCCGTGCAGATTGATAGTTTTGACAGCCGTGCAGACAGCCATTTGTCCAGAGTGTTCACGTCTATGATCGCCCAGAAGGAGACAGTTTGATGGCTCGTAAAGACCTCCTGAAAAATGTGATGGCCAGTTCTTCCGAGCAGCCGAAGGACTCTGGCCGATCAGGCTATGCGATGCGTGGCGCATCAAAGTCCATGAAGGTCTCGATTGACAATCTTGCCGAAAATTCGAAGCGCTTGCTCGAAGGGGAAACCATCGTCGAAATCGATCCCCAATTGATCGATGTGTCCTTCATTTCGGATCGTCTCAGCGACGACGACGAGGCCTTCAACGAGCTGAAGGAGTCGATTGCAACTGGTCGCCAGGACACTCCAGTACTGCTTCGCCCGCACCCGGATCTGGACGGTCGCTATATGATCGTCTTCGGCCATCGGCGTGTGCGCGTGGCGTCAGCCCTTGGCCGGAAGGTTCGCGCTGTAGTCAAACCAATGGACGATGTGGCGCACATTCTCGCCCAAGGGCAAGAGAACACGGCGCGCGCGGATCTTTCATTCATCGAGAAGGCGCTTTTCGCAAAAAGCCTCCTTGATATGGGGCAGGCGAAGGATGTGATCCAGTCGGCGCTGACCATTGATGGAACGCTGTTGTCGCGCATGTTGTCTGTCGCGCAGAACATCCCGAGGCATGTGATTGAGCGGATCGGTCCCGCTAAGCAGATTGGCCGTGACCGCTGGGAGGATTTCAAGAAGCTGGCTTCGGAGTCTGCGAACCAAAAGGTCCTTGAAGGTGCCTTGGAACTCGAAGGGTTTCACGAGCTGGATAGCGATGCAAGGTTCGAGCTCCTGCACAGCAGACTGGCAGAGGCGGGCAGGACACCCAAGCGCAGAAAGACGCGCATGGCACCCAAGAAGCGCACCTGGACCGCCGGCAAAGGCCGCATCAAAGGGGTAATCGGCCGGTCCGGAAGGGCATTCAGTATTTCGCTGACAGCACAGGATTCAACCGAGTTCGGAGACTTTCTCTCCGGTCGACTGGATCAGCTCTACAGCGAATTCCTCGCAACAAAAGAGGAGCAGTCGGAACAATGATCTAGGCAAAAGAAAAGCCCCCAAGCAGCGTGGCCTGAGAGCTAATCTGAAAAGTTTGGTCGCTTAGAAGATACCTCTCCCACGAATCACTGTCAACGATGAACGCTTTTGAGCGAACGGCTTTCTTTTGCCTCCACATAACCGGAGGTGAGATACAGGCATGAAACATACAGGTTGGCGCAAGCCGACACCGGGTCTTGGGGTTGCTGAGCAACTTGCCCAAGCCGGTGAACGGGTAGCAGTACCCAAAACACGAGCATTTGTCGCGCTCAAGCGCGTTGGTGCACATATCGGCCTGAAGGCTGGCGACATGATGCTCCTCGACACGCTCGGGGCCTTCACCCAGGCCCAGGACTGGGAGGAGGGGCAGCGCCCGATCGTCTGGGCGTCGAACGCCTATCTGATGGAGCGGACGGGCTTTTCGCTCTCCGCGCTCAAGCGCCATGCGCGGCGCCTGGCCGAGATCGGCGTGATTTCCTTTCAGGACAGCCCGAATGGCAAGCGGTGGGGCCGTAGGGACGCCGATGGGCGCATCGTTGAGGCGTATGGCTTCGATCTGTCGCCGCTTTCAGCCCGTGTCGAGGAGTTCGAGGAGCTTCATGCCGAGCTGCAGGCCGAGCGCGAGCTCTGCCAGCGCCTGAAGCGTCAGATTACGGTGGCACGCCGGATGATCCGCGCTCGGATTGAGGCGGCTATCAGCAGCGCGCTGCGCGGGCCCTGGAGCCAATTCACTGGACTCTTTGAGGAACTTCTGGACCGGCTTCCGCGTCGTCATGAAGCCTCTGAGCAGTTGGAACGGCTACTGTTGTGGTTCAAGGAACTTCAGGAACGGGTCGAAGCGGCCTATCTCAAGGCGACTGGTGCGACAAAACCTGTGGAAAACATCGGTAACAAAGACACCCAAATCACAAAAAAGACTCAAGAAATGGACCCCAGGGAGGTCATTTCTGAACCTCATATACTAATTACAAATCAACTTAATCCTGTAACTAGTAATTCCTCTAAAAAAGAGGAAGCGGCGGGCGTGGTACCCAATGCTCCACCCGAAGAGTGGGTTGATAGGGAGCTGGAAGACTGGGTTGCCGAGGTGCGCAAGAAGCGGACGGCGCTCGATCTGCCGACAATCATGCAGGCCTGTCCGGAATTCGCGTCCTGGGCGCGCAATATGGGTGGATTCCTGAAGGATTGGGGCGACCTGCACCGCGTTGCCGGGCAACTCAGGCCGATGATCGGTATCTCAGAGCATGCCTGGAACGTAGCGCAGGATCGAATGGGGACCCAAGTGGCCACGGCCGCATTTGCGCTCGTCTTCGAGAAGCACAGTGTCGGTGAGGTTGCCTCGCCGGGCGGATATCTTCGGGGCATGGTCGAGAAGGCTGGGGCAGGAGAGCTGCATTTGGAGCGTAGTTTCTATGGCAGGCTCAGCGGGCAGGCGGCGTGACGTATTGATAAATAAGTGGCATTGGCATATATTGCCAACAAAGGAGATCTGACACATGGTGACACGCAACGTTGTCCTGACCGAACCTCAGGATCAACTGGTTCAAGCCTTGGTGGCATCCGGGCGCTACCAGAACGTGAGTGAAGCAATGCGCGCTGGCCTGAGATTGCTGGAGCAGGAAGAAGCACAACTAGCCGGGATCCGGAAAGGTCTAATTGAAGGTCTGGCGCAGGCCAAGGCGGGCGATCTTGCGGAGGGAAGCGGCAAAGATGCGATCCGTAGGGCCTTTGCGACTGCGCGCGCGCGTTCATGAGCCGATCCTTCCGGCTGACTCGTCGTGCGGAAGCTAGCCTCACTGAAATCGGCAGATGGACGATCGAGAATTTCGGGCTGCGCCAAGCGGAGCTTTACGAGGCCGAATTGCTCAACTGCTGTGAAAGAATTCTGAACGGCCAGGCCCATAGCCGGAGTTGCGCAGTTCTCGTTGATGATGTCGAAGACCTGCGGTTCATAAGGGCAGGGGAACATTTCCTTGTGTTTCTGGATCGATCGGACGAGGTCATCATCGTGGATATCCTCCATTCCCGCAGCGATCTCCCTCGCCATGTTGCCTCACTTTCGGCTTTGAAGTCCGAAGACTCCTGATCCACATCACAACCCGGCTGCCTTCGTCAGGTTCACCCGGAACCTGTCTCGGCGACGCTGATAGCGGCGAGTCATCTCGGCCGAAGCGTGCCCCAGCTGCTTCTGGACATAGCGCTCGTCGACTTCGGCGGAGCTGGCGAGACCGGCGCGTAGGCTGTGGCCAGAGAACATAGCGAGGCGGTCTTTCTCAGGCAGGTCCGACCGGATGCCCGCGTCCAGGACCGTGCGCTTGATCAGCCGCGCAACGTGTTTGTCGTTGAGCCGCTTGTCAGAGGCGCGTTTGCCATCCCGCGAGGTGCCGACAAAGACAGGGCCGAAGTCGATCCTGGCGAAGTGCAGCCATTGCTCGAGTGCATGGACAGGGCAGGTCTGGTCCTTGGAGCCGCGGCCGATCTCAACCTCGCGCCAGCCGGTCTTTGCGTTCAGGGTCAGTACGACGCCCTTGTCGAAGATCTCGATCCAGCCGCCCGAGTCCGGCGTGTCGTCCTTGTGAACGTCGAGGCTGACAATTTCCGACCGACGCAGACCGCCCGCGTAGCCAATCAGCAGGATCGCCCGATCCCGCAAGCCGCGCAGGTCGTAGGGCAGGGCGGCGATCATCGCCAGAATATCCTCGGCCAGAATCGCTTCCTTCTGCACCGGCGGGCGCGCGTGCTTGCGTTTGATCCCAGCCAACACCGTCGCGATGTGGCGGTTCTTACGATCGAGGGTGAATCCGCGTTGCGCATAGTTCCAGGCGAGGCCGGAGAGGCGGCGATCGATCGTGCTGACCGACAGGGGGCGGGACGCCCACTGCGAAGGGGAGGGGCCTGACCCGGAGGCGAGATCGGCGAGGTAAAGGCCGATCATCTCGGATGAGGGGGGCAGGGGCTCCACTCCCTTCATCCGGCACCAGCGCGCAAAATGCGCCCAATCCTTGGCATAGGCCTTCAGCGTGTTGTCGGACGCTGCAGCGCGGGCATAGTCGCGGGCGGTGTCGACCAGGCGATCAAGGCTGCCGGAGCCCGCGACATGGGAGGGCAGGGCGATCCCATCGCTTTTTTCTTGATTTCTCGCGTCGCCCTGAGCATTATGACTTGCAACAGAGTTTGATGATGTCGATTTCTCGTCCTCTGCGGCCATTTTCCAGTGAATCCAGCGATGAAATTAAACTGATTTTCAGCGTATCTTTTTATGTCCGATAATGCAAACTTATTGGACATAAAGAGGAGCGACAAGGCGGAGCGGTTTATGTGCTATTTGCTGGTGGAAAGCGCCGCGACGATTTAGGCTTCCGGCATGACATTTGCCCGGCCCGATCACATGAGCGACCTCGACACGATACCCCGAATGCCCGCCTGGGTCACCTCCGGGCGTGTGGAAACCCTTGAAACTGTGGCCTTTCTGTCGGGCGCCGCGCTGAGCCATCTGCATGTAGTGCTGAGCCGCGAGGACGTTCCCCAAACCTTGTTGCGAGACAGGCTTGCGCTGCGCGCGGCCGAGGCTTGTATCGCGTTCTCTGGGCGCCCAGAGAGGGCAGGGGAGTTGCGCGACGCCGTACATCTTCTGCGCCCCGACGATCTGCCCGGCCCGGCGGGGGAAACCTACCTGGCCTGGCAGCGCGCTGTGGAAAAGCCGGTGTCGGTCAAGGCTCTGGGCCGAGCCCTGCCGAACGTTGAGCCGGGCCAGATTGCTACATGGTTCGATACGGGGCAGGGCGGGCCGGTCGGCCGTGCCGCGATGGTGCTGGAGGCCGTGCTGCGCGAGGCGCCGCGTGCGGAAGTGCCTGCGCTGATCTTCGCGGACGCGGCCCTCGCCCAAACCTTCGGTTGGGATCATGTCGTGCCGCTGCTGGCCGCAGGCCTGAAACGCGCCGATTTGCGCAAACAGGGCGATGACCTTCGCCTTGCTTGTTATCGCGCTGTTGTCTCCTCGGTGGTCGAAGCAGTGCGCCTCGCGGCAGATCTCGCGCGCCGGGCGGCGCATCTGAAGGCAGTCGCACCCAAGCTGCGGGCCAAGGGGGCAGGAGAAGCGGTCGAGATGTTCCTGACCCGTGATGCGATGGCACCTTCGGCTTTGCCTCTGCCGGATCGCGCCGCGCGGCGGCTCTGCGACCGACTGGTCGACCTCGGCGCGGTGCGCGAGCTGACCGGGCGCGACACTTTCCGGCTCTACGGGGTGTAGCGATGGCGAAGGACAGATCTGAGCTGGAGCTTGATCGCGAGTTGTCCGACCTACCAGCCGATCTGCGCTGGCGGGAATGGATGCGCCGGATCGAGGCGGTGTTGTTTGCCTCGGCCTCGCCGGTCCCGCGCGAGGATCTGGCCCGGGTCGTGGGGCAGGGGGCCTCGGTCGATTTGCTGGTCGAGGACCTTGCCGCCGATCTGGAGGGGCGGGCCTTCGAGATCGCCCAGGTTGCTGGCGGCTGGATGTTCCGCACGCGTGCCACCTACGCCCCCGCGATCCGCGCGGCGGCAGATGTCGGGGATCAACTGCTGGACCTGAGTGAATTCGACGTCGCGGTCCTGGCGGCCATCGCCTATCACCAGCCGATCACGCGCGACGGGCTCAAGGATATCTTCGGCAAGGAGATTAGTCGCGATCTGATCGGGCGGCTGCATGCACGCAACCTGATCGGGACTGGGCCAAGGTCGCCCCGGCAAGGGGCCCCCTATACCTTCGTCACCACCGAGCAGTTCCTTGTTGCCTTCGGGTTGGAGAGCCTTCGCGATCTTCCCGATCGGGAGCAGCTGGTGGATGCGGGTGTCGTGGGCGAAGCGCCACAAATCGATTGCGGGTAACGCGTTGCCGATCCTGAGAGTGAAGTCCGCCGTTGTGCTTATCGTTTCATTTGCGGTGCAACGATTCATCTGCGTGCCAAGAAAGTCACGCGATTACAAAGCAATAATCGTTTCACTTTTTCTGACCGAAGTCTCTTGCATTTATTGGCGGCAAGGCCTCCGGCGTTCCGCCTCACGGCCGATGAGAGGCCCAAAACCCAGCATGCGATTTCCACAGCATCTCCTGTGAATCTGCGAAGCGAATAGCCAGACAGTGAATACTGAGAGAACCCCGACGGTTGCGTACGGCTACACACCCGCAGGAAGAGTATATATAGAGAAACTATCGCAGCATTCTCTGCGAGGGGGACACCAATACTATGAAGCTCACACGCATTGAAGTTTTCAATTTTCGCAAATTGCGGCGCGCCCGTCTGGATATGTCGGACAAGCAGACCCTGCTCGTCGGGGCCAACAACAGCGGCAAAACATCGGCCATGAAGGCGCTGCGCAAATTCCTTAAGGATCGCGGCGGTATCGACACGCGTGATGTGACAGCCTCAAACTGGGCCGCAATTGAACAGATCGCGGGAGCCTGGACACAGGAGGTCGAGGTGGATCTCAGCCCGCTCCTGGCCCAGCTTCCCTTCATTGACGTCTGGCTCCATGCTGACACGTCAGAGCTGCACCATGTCGCGCACCTGATCCCAACACTGACCTGGACTGGTGGCTTGCTGGGCGTGCGCCTACGCTTGGAGCCAAAGAAGGGGGCGGACATCAAGGCGCAGTACCTGGCCGCACGAGAGGCCGCTCAGACGCTGCAACCCGGCGGCGCAACGGCCAAAGGGTTCGCGCTTTGGCCACGTGACTTTCGAGAATTTCTAGACAAGCGCCTGAGGGACCTATTCGAGCTTAACGCCCATCTTCTGGATCCCATGAGCTTCACCACGACAGGGCCGGTTGAGCCGCATGCCCTGCCGGCCTTGTCGGAGGGGATCGGTTCGAACCCCTTTGCTGGACTCATCCACATTCGTGAGATCAACGCGCAACGCGGTTTCGCAGACGCAGGGGACAGTAATGGTGACGACGATGAACCGACGAACGCAACTAGCCGCAAGATTGCCAGCCAGATTCAGCCCTATTTCCGTAAACATATCGACCCCGAAAAGGACCCCACGCCGAACGACGTCAAAGCGCTCGAGGCAATCCATGATGCCGAAACCACCTTTAATGCCCGGCTCAAGGATGGTTTCGCTGATGCTATCAAGGAACTGGAAAGTCTCGGCTACCCCGGCGGGCTGAACAATCCGAAACTCTTCATATCCACGCAGATCAAACCGGTTGACGGGCTCGATCACCCGGCTGCGGTGCAATACGATATCTCGGGCGACACTTCCGGGGTGAAGTTGCCTGAAAGCTACAATGGCCTCGGCTTCCAGAACCTGATCTCCATGGTGTTTCAGCTAATGCGTTTCCGGGATGACTGGATGCAAGTAGGCAAGTTCAAATCACAGTTAGTGACCCCAGACGACAAGGGTATCGAACCTCTGCAACTGGTGCTAATCGAGGAACCGGAGGCGCATCTGCATGTTCAGGTACAGCAGGTCTTTATGGCTAGGGCCCACAAGGTGCTGCGCAACCATAAAGATCTGGAGCAGGAGGGCTCGGCCTTTACCACTCAGCTGGTCGTGAGCACCCATTCGGGCCATATTGCACACGCCGCCGCGTTTGAGGAGCTGCGTTACTTCAAGCGCGAGCTGCGAAGTCACGGAGTTGTGCCCACGGCCAGTGTGGCGAATATGACTGGGCTCTTTGGTGCGGACAATGAAACCCATCGCTTCGTGACGCGCTATCTGCTGAGCACACATTTTGATCTATTCTTTGCCGACGCCATCATCGTGATCGAGGGTGCTGCGGAGCGAATTCTGCTGCCGCATCTGATCCAACATCACTACCCTGATTTGGCTGCAGCCTATCTATCCTTTTTAGAGCTGGGGGGCAGTCACGCGCATAGGCTGCGGCCTCTGATCGAGGCGCTGGAGGTGCCGACGCTGATCATCACCGATCTCGACGCGGTGGCAGAGGTCGACAAAGGCGGGAAGGTCGTCAAAGAATCGGTCCAGCCTTCCTGCGGGGCTGCTCAATCCACAGCCAACCACGTGCTAAAGACCTGGCTCCCCAAGCTGGCAGAGATCGATGAGTTGTTAGGCTCTCCCCCCACGGCTCTGTGTCACACGGCCCCTGACCGCCCCATCGCCGTCAGCTATCAAACCCCGCAAAAAGTGACACTTGGCTCGGTGTCCACGAGCGTCACGCCCAGCACCTTCGAGGATGCTCTGGTCCTGACTAACCCGAAAGCCGTGACGGACGCCGCAGGAGCAGAGTTCTCCTGCCTCATGACCCGTGCCTTTGCCAAATCCATCGCTGAGGCTCAGGCCCCTGAAGACCTCGCCAAGGCGCTCTTTGAAAGGTTGGCAAAAAGACCGGAAAAGGCCGCCTTCGCACTGGATCTTCTGTACATCAAAGACATCAAAGTGTTGCGCGCGCCGCCCTATATCAACACCGGCCTTACCTGGCTCGCGGGCCAGCTGAAGGGCGTGGAGGGCGCGGCGTGACAGACGTGACCGACGCTACCCGCGACGCGGACGCTGACGCGACGATTCGCGCGTGCCTGTCCCTTGGTCAGCCGCGCAGCTTCTTTCTCTTTGCCGGGGCGGGATCTGGAAAGACGCGATCTCTCAAGGAGGCACTTGAGGGGTTGGACACACAGACCCTGACCACCTTGCGCAAACACAGCCGCAAGATCGCCGTCATCACCTATACCAACGCCGCCGCAGATGAGATCACACGCCGCGTCAAGGCCGATCCGGTGTTTCAGGTACAGACCATCCACAGCTTCGCTTGGTCGCTCATCGAGGGGCGCAGGGCGGATATTCGGGGCTGGCTAGAGAGCAACCTGCGGACAGAAATTGCCGAGATCCAGGCAGCCCATGCGAAGGGCCGTGCGGGCACCGACGCCCATGACAAACGCGAGAAGAAGATGGCCTCCAAGACGAAGCGTCTGGAGCGCCTGGCTGAAATCCGCGCCTTCACCTATGCGCCCGAGGGGGACAATTTCGGCCGCGATGCGCTGCAACATACCGAAGTCATTGCACTCGCCGCGCATTTCCTGACTGAAAGCGAGACGTTTCAGAACATCGTTCTGGCGCGCTACCCGTTCATCCTGATCGATGAGAGTCAGGACACGATGAAACCACTGATGGAGGCGCTCTTGACCTTCGAGGCGCGCCATCGCGGCCGCATTGCCCTAGGGCTGCTCGGGGACACGATGCAGCGCATTTATACCGATGGTTTGCGCGATCTTGACCAGCGAGTGGGGGATTTTTCGCAACCGGCCAAACAGATGAACCACCGCAGCCGCAAGCGGATCGTGGACCTGGCGAATTCGATCCGGCGCGACGATGATGGCCGCCAGCAGCGGGCGCGCGAAGACAAACCGGGTGGCACCGTGCGCGTCTTTCTTGCACCAAGCGAGGGCACGGATCGCGGAGCCTTTGAAGCCTTCGCTTGTGCGGACATGGCCCGCATCACCGGAGACCCCGCGTGGCAGAACGCGGAGGCGATCAAGACACTTACGATCGAGCGTCACATGGCCGCCGCGCGTCTTGGTTTTAGTGAACTGTTTGAGCCATTGAGCAAACCCGACAAGCTCAAGGACGGGTTTCGCGATGGCACCTTACCTGCTATGCGGCTTTTCACCCACCGGGTCTTGCCTTTGGTGACGGCACAAAGGAATGGGGATGCCTTTGCCGCGATGGCAGTGCTGCGCGACGGCTCACCGCTGGTCGATAAGAGAGGTATCCGGACGGGGCGCGGGGGCCAGGCTTCTGGCCTCGACGCGGCACGGGCGGGCGTTGCGGCGCTGATGACGCTATTTAAGGACGAACCGGATCCGAGTTGTGCCGACGTGTTGGCAGTCGTGGCCGAGCACCGGTTGTTCCCGATCCCTGACCAGCTTCGGCCCTGTTTGCCTGACGACAATCCGGCGGCCCAGGACATGGCCGATATCCTTGCCGAGCTTGATCCCTTGTTTGACGAGCTGGACCTGACCACGCCCGAGGACACACCACCCACTGAACCCACCATCACCGAGGCCTGGACGCAGGCGCTTGATGCCCCGTTTTCCCAGGTGGCGCGCTACCTCGCCTATGTCGAAGATCGCAGCCCCTTTGGCACCCACCAGGGGGTCAAAGGGCTCGAATTTCCCCGGGTCATGGTAATCGCCGACGACGTCCATACTCGCTTCAAGGGCCTTGCTTCTTACGAGACGCTGTTTGGTGTGAAACCCTTGGGCCCAACCGCCCAAAAAAAGGCGGACAATGGCGAGGAAACCACGATCGAGCGCACCCGCCGCTTGCTCTATGTCACTTGCACCCGCGCCGAAGAGAGCCTCGCGCTAGTGCTCTATTCCGAAGCCCCCGATACGATCCGCAGGTTTCTGATCTCCAACCAATGGATGGCCGAGGACGAGGTCGTGATCGCTGCGGCCGACGGGACCTATCAGGATGCTTAAGTGCAGCGCTGAGCTAGAAAAGGCTTTCCTGCTCCGAGTACTCAGAGACAGCATCTTCTTCGAACTCGATACCAGACATAGCACCCAAGTCCTTGACTATCCTGACCAGATGGTGCGCGGTGTTCAGTTCCCGCCAGCCAGTCGCGTCGCCGCAGGTTTCGGTCAGCCCCTTCGCGTTTCGCCAGATCCGGTCGTCCGCGGGGGAGAAACTCCTGCCGCTGTACTCCTTGCTCTCGATGATCTGCTTGCAGACGTCGCGCATCGTCGGCGTGAAGGTTCCTGAGTCGCTGCCCCTTACCACCAAGGTGTGGGACTTGCCGGTGTAGCGCAGGTGCGGCCTCGGCCTTCCGCCGCCCTTCCCCTTCGGAAACATCATTCGCCCGCAATCCGCGCCGAAGTCACCGTAGGCCAGTCGGTCCGGTTGGACGCCTGTCTCCTTGAGTGCCGCCTGGAAGGTGGTCCACTCTGCCCTGGCGATTAACGTGCGTTCGTTGGCACCGACCGGCAGCTTGTCCGGGTACGCCGACGCTTGATAGACGATCTTGCTCCACCGCGCCGCGCCGTCCAATTGATCGAAGATTTCGCCGATAGCAGGCGCGAAGTCGGCGCCGAGGGGAGCTCCAGTGAAATCTACGAAGAGGACGCAGTGTTCCGGCCGGAGGCCCGCCTTCTTCACCGCCTCGACCAGGGCAGCCGGATCAACCTCCTCGAAGTCTATGTAGATGCCCGTCCTGACGTCGCCGTTCCGAATGAGGGCCTGGCGGGCCGGGTTGGTCAGATCGGCGATCGTCAGGACTGGAAGCAGGCGGGCGTTTACCGCCGTGGCGATGCGGAAGAGCGTAGCCACCCCTTCGTCGCCGAGGGCCGCCGCCGCAAGTTGCGGGTCGAGGAACGCACGCCGGTGGGGCCAGCTCTTTCCGAGGCGCTCCCCCATTATGTGGGCGATTTCGTCCAGCGTGGGCACGCGCCCCTTTTCGGGGTCGGACTCAGTGGGAGGCGGCACCACGAAGCGCGGGCAGACATACCCCTGATAACGGGGGGCCAGCCTGCCGCAGGCCGCGAACTCGCCGGGCTTAGCCCTTAGGGCCGGGTAGTATGGGAGCATCACTCTTTCCTTTCTGGGCTTCGCCCACAAACAGCTTCTTCACGGTGTTCCTCCCGATCTTATTTGTGAACAGGGACCACTCGCCCCGTTCCTTGCGTATCCGCCCGAACACAATCGCCGGATGGATACCTAGCTCGTTGGCGAAACGCTCGATGACCGCAGCCGACTTCGCAATTCGGGCGGTAGAGCGCCGCCAGCGTTCTTCCGGAATGAGCAAGTTGGAAGCGAAGCGGTTGGCTTCCTCCTCCTGTTCATCGACCGATGTCTCTTGGTCCGTCTGATCGTAGAAGCCTACGGCCAGCCCGGTGGAGAAGTGAAGAGTGACGTGGGCAAGTTCGTGCATCAGCGTGAACCAGAAGTTGTCCACCGTGTCGGTCCTGACGGTCATTCCGATGACCGGTCTCCCATCCACGATGAACGCTGCGCCGTCGATCTTGAGGCCGGGGATCTGTGGCTCCACAATCAATACGATCCCGCGGTGGGCGAGCACTTCCACCGCCCGGAGCGGCCCGCGGGGGTCATTGCTCAGACGGACCAGTTCGGGCATCCACTTGAGTTCAAGCGGCTCATGAACGTCCTCGACGCCCGCGAAAGCGTCACGAGCTCTCGCGGTGACCCTAGCGCGCCAGGCGTGGAGCAAGACGTCTTCGGCGTGATCCACAACGTTGAGGCCAGTTCGGAGAAGCCCTGGGCTTCCAAAATCGATCCGGTTCTCGGCGATGTAACGACGAAGTTCCGCCTCGGTGAAGTCTTCGGCGAACCAGCCGTTCTCGCGCCCATGTTTGAGGATTTTCTTGATCTCGGCCTTCGACACACCGTCGATGACCTTGTCCAGTCCGCGGAGCTCCGGTTGGTCAGGCATGTCAGCCCAAGGCCGGACTCCCAGCAGCGCCGCCACGCGATGATAGTTCTTGAGGCTGATCGGGGCATAACGCTCAGCCTCCCAACGCTGAACCTGTTGTTCCTTTACGCCGAGGCGCCATGCTAGGTCCTTCTGAGAGAAGCCGTTGGCGATCCGCGCTACTATGAGCATCAGGCCAAGGTCGCGGTTAACCAGTTCTTTTAGGGCGGTGGGTCGTTGGGTGTCCTTGGCCTCTTCGTATGCCTCGACCGCTTGGGTCAGGCGCGCGCGCTCGGCCTTCATCATGCGCGAGACTTGAGAAACCACCTCAGGCGGCAGGCCGGCCACAACCGGCTCCATCGCGCGCTCCGAGTGAAGAGCCTCAGAGAGACGAGAAATCCGGGCACGCGTTTCCCGCGCTTCTTTTTCGTTCAGGGTGATTCTGTTCATGGTCATGCCTCAATATACCCAACTTATTTGTTGTGGCCAAGTACCCAACAGATAAGTTGGGTGCAATCGGATTCTGGATGGCCGCGAAACGCTGAGCGCGATCGATTTGGGCGTTACAGTATCGACCATCACACTTGTCATGGGCATATGGTGCTTTCCGTAGAGAACTGGCAGCACCCGACCGCAAGTTTGACGCGGGCCGTTGCTTCCGACGATGCCACGCTCCTCGCGGCCTATGCTGGCGGGTCCACGAGAATCTTAGAGTTCGCTTGGGTCCGTTTCCCCAATAACTCGCTGCTGTGATATCCCAACTTTTCATCGAAAGGCCATATGTGGCCCCGTAATGAGGGATGGGCGCTCCAAGAGGCCACTTGAGGCCTATTGACAAGAATCACCATAAAAGGCCATATACGACCGACATTAGCAAATTATCTGGAGTAATCGGCATCTTGCGGCCTTTAAAGTAAAATGGCGACATCTCAACAAATCGAACAAGAAATCGGGCAACGTCTCGCGCGCTTGCGCCTCGCGCGCAACGTGACCCAAACTGACCTCGCCGAGAAGGCGGGCATCGGAGTACGCACCCTGCGCCGCCTTGAAGCGGGGGACCCTTCGACCCTGGACACCTTTCTTCGCGTCGCCACCGCGCTCGATCTGGAAGAGCCAATACTCTCCGCGTTACCAGAGGGAGACATCAGGCCAATTGAACGCGTCTCGCAGAAGGGGAAGGAGCGCAGGAGAGCGAGTCCTGTATCCGAACGCTCCAGAAAATCAACATGGACCTGGGGTGATGACGTAGATGACTGACGCGAGCATAGTATTGTGGGGTCGGCGCATTGGTGCTGTGAGTTGGGATGAGGCACGCGCACTCGGCATCTTTCAATACGATCCGGCCTTTGTGGGCGCGGGTATTGAGGTCGCGCCCCTGAAGATGCCAGTTCGGGAAGCACCCTACGAGTTTCCCGCCCTTCCGAAAGAAACGTTCAAAGGGTTGCCCGGCATGTTGGCCGACGCGTTGCCAGACAAGTTCGGCAACCGGCTGATCGATGCGTGGCTTGCGGAAACGGGGCGAAGCGTGGACCGGTTCAGCCCCGTGGATCGGCTTTGTTACATCGGTAACCGCGGGATCGGGGCACTGGAGTTCGAGCCGACGGTCCGCAAGGCGACCCGGTCAAAAAAACTCGAAGTGGCCCAGTTGGTGGATCTGGCAAACAGGGTACTAAGCGAGCGTGAGAACCTTGCAGGTAGGCTGGGGGGTGAAGACGACGCCGAGGCGCTGGAAGATATCTTGAGCGTCGGGACCTCGGCGGGTGGCGCGCGCGCCAAGGCTGTACTCGCCTGGAACCGAGACACCGGTGAGTTCAGGTCAGGGCAAGTCAAAGTCGACGAGGGGTACGAGCATTGGCTCTTGAAGTTCGACGGAGTGTCCAACAACCGCGACAAAGAGCTCGCCGACCCGCAAGGCTTTGGAAAGATCGAGTACGCATATTACCTGATGGCGACCGAAGCGGGCATCGACATGTCGGAATGCAGGCTCCACCACGAGGGCGGCCGAAGCCACTTCATGACACGTCGGTTCGACCGGGACGAACGGGGGCGAAAGCGCCACATGCAATCGCTAGGCGCGATGCAGCATTTCGATTTCAACGACCCGGCATCCTATTCCTACGAGCAGGCCGTCTTGACAATCAGGGATCTTGGGCTCGGGATGGACGTCGTAGAACAGCAGTACAAGCGTGCGGTCTTCAACGTTGTCGCCCGCAACCAGGATGACCACGTCAAGAATATTTCCTTCCTCATGGACCGGTCCGGAGCCTGGCGACTGTCTCCCGCCTATGACGTGGCCTATTCCTACAATCCTTCTGGCTCATGGACCCGCGATCACCAGATGAGCTTGGCGGGAAAGCGAAACGATTTTACCCATGGCGACCTCATGGTACTTGCTTCGAACGTGGGGCTGAAATCCAACAAGGCGAACCAGGCAATCGAGGACATTGTGGACGCGGTCGCGAAGTGGCAAGAGTTCGCTGAGCAGGCGGGTGTCGAGCATTCTGATATGAGCCGCATCGAGAAAACCTTTCGCATGAATTTGCGTGGCTAGTGGCGCAAGGATGCCCGATACCGGTTGCCCTGGAATCCGTCGTGGATCATGTTTTCCATCGCGCGCAGTTGGTGCGCGTTAGGTGTTTAGTCCCGGCATCTGGTGGATCGGATTTAGGATGAATCTGTCTGGCTCGGATGTCCAGATCTTGCAGATGTATTCGTAGGGCGTGAGGCCACCGAGGGTCATGAGCCTGCGCGCGAAGTTGTAGGCTGCCATGAAGTCTGCGAGATGCGCCTCCAATTGGTCATGGTTGTTGTAATGGAATCGCTTGACCGTCGCGTCCTTGATGGTGCGATTCATTCGCTCCACCTGACCGTTGGTCCACGGATGGTTTGGCTTGGTGAGGCGGTGCTCGATGCTGTTGGCTTCGCAGATCATGTCGAAGCGCATCGGCCTTGAATAGGCGGTGTTGCGATTGCGCGGTTGCTCTGCGAACTGAATGCCGTTGTCGGTGAGAATTGTGTGGACCTGATAGGGCACGGCCTCGAGCATTTGCTGTAGGAACTCCCAAGCGGTCTTGCGGTCTGCCTTCTCTACGAGTTGGGTGACTGCGAACTTACTGGTCCGGTCAATACCGACGAACAGGTAGAGCTTGCCTTCAGCAGTCTGAACCTCGGCGATGTCGATATGGAAGAAGCCGATGGGGTATCGTTTGAACTTCTGGCGCTTTGGCTTGTCGCCCTCGACATCAGGCAGCCGGGAAATGCCGTGTCGCTGCAGACACCGATGCAGCGCCGAACGCGTCAAATGCGGAATCGTTGGTTGAAGGGCATAAAGACAATCGTCCAGCGGCAACAAGGTGTGCCGTCTGAATGCGACGATTGTCGCCTCCTCTGCTTCGGACAAGACCGTTGACCGGGGCTCTTTCGGCCCAGTCTTCAAATCCTCGACAGTCTGGCGTTTACGCCACTTCGCCACTGTTTTTGGATTGATGCCGAGCCTCCTGGCTCAGTTGCGCGAGCGAAGCTTGCGATCGCTGTATTGCAGCTCTGACGGCGTGCGTGGTCGTGGCGCTCCCATGACGAACTTGTCCCATAATGCTTCCTTCCATTCCTGCGAAAGGATCGCACCATCAAACCTTGGGATCAAACACCTAAGGGAAGCCCTATTAGGCATGCTGCCAAAATTCAAATTACATTGCACTCACGACTATCAGTTTTACATACTTGCGAACATCGATCGGGATGCAGGAGGGCACCACCACCGAACTGCGCTAAGTGGCGGCGGCCAAATTGAGGAACAAAGACATGTTCAATAGCAACTGATAGCTATTGTGATGTATCAAAGAAAAACCGCATCTTTCGCGGAAACACGGACGGAATATGATGCGCCTCCTCGTTTCAGCTGACATTCATCTTGGATCACCCATCCGATCCGTGGCGCTACGGAACCCCGATCTTGGCGACCGGCTGAAACAGGCCAGCCGCGACACCTTTGCCGAGATCATCGACCTGGCGATTTCGGAGCAGGTCGATGCTTTGGTGCTGGCGGGCGACATCTTTGACAATGGTTACCCGGATTTGAAAGCCCGGGCCTTCCTGATTTCCCAGTTGGCGCGTGCTTCCGAAGCTGGTGTGCCCACGGTGCTGATCAGGGGTAACCACGATGCGCTGTTAGATCACAAGGCGCATGGAGATTTGGGGCCGAATGTCCATGTTCTGCATAATGGTGCACCGACGGTCGAGATCGGTGGCACGGCTTTCCATGGCCTCTCCTTTGATGCGGCACATGTGGCAAAGAGCTTTCTTCCCGATTATCCGCGACCGGTGCCGGGCAAGCGCAACGTCGGGCTGATGCATACCTCGCTTGACGGTGCTCAGGGTCATGATCCCTATGCACCCTGCGCCGAACGGGACCTGATGGCGTATGGGTACGATCTCTGGTGCCTCGGGCATATACACGCACCCTTCGAGCGTGTCGACGGACCGGTACTGGCGGTCATGCCCGGTATCCCGCAGCCGCGCCATTTTGGTGAGCGCAACGGTGGCACCGTGACGATTGTTTCGGTGGGCGAGGGCACGCCGGAATTCGAACGCCGCGCCATTGGTCACCTTGGCTTTTCCGAATGTGCGCTGGATTTGAGCGCCTGTGCTGACCAACAGGAGGTCTTGCGCAGCTTGCGCGACACATTGATGTCCGCGCAAGTGCCGGGACGCGATATGGCGGTGCGCCTGCACGTCACCTCGGATCGCCACGGGACAGAACTGGTGACGGAACTGGCGGCCGAAGTGCTGGATAGCATCGACGGTGTATTCCTCGACAAGGTCAAATCTGCTCCGCCGCCCCGCAAACCGGGAGCCGAGACTGACGATCTCGTTCGCCTCATGCAGGACGAACTGACCGAAGACGGCTTTCGGCAGGCCGCTCTGCAACAGCTCGAAGAACTACGCCTCGCCCTGCCATCAGAAATCATGGACGAGCTGGATGAGAGCGGGCTGGATGCACTACTGGAGGAAGCGATAGCGGAAGTTTCTCTGACGTTGCACGCGGGGGCTTTGCAATGAGGCTGAACCGGTTAGACCTGATCCGCTATGGCCGTTTCAAAGACGCCGAGATTGTATTTCCAAGGCCTGTCGAAGGCGTCCCCGATGTGACGGTGATTTTTGGTCCAAACGAGGCGGGCAAGTCCACGGCCTATCATGCCTTTCTGGAATTGCTTTTCGGGTTTAAAGGCGGGGCACATCCTTATGCCTTCAAGTTTGAGCGAAGTGATCTTTTGGTGGGGGCAGAACTTGACCTGCCCGGGCGCGGGACCATGGCCTTGCACCGTAACAGCAAGAGGACGCAATCACTGTTGGACGCGCAGGACCGCCCAATAAACGAGGCGGTCCTGTCGGGTGCTTTGCACGGCCTATCGCGAGAGACTTATGAGGAACGGTTTTCGCTCAACGAGAAGGGCTTGCGCGAGGGCGGCGAACGGATCGCCGGGGCGCAGGGAGACCTTGGGCAACTTCTGCATGCGGGTCTTTCTGGCCTGACGGGCATGGCGCAAACGCTAGACGCCCTGGCGGAGCGAGCCGACAAATTTCATAAGAAACGAGGCCGGGGCAACATTCTGAAAACCGGTAGCGATCGCCTGAAAGAGATTGGCCGCGAAATGCGGGCTGATCGCCTGACGACAGAGCGAGAGCGCACCCTGCGTCATGATCGTGATCGGGCAGCAGCCGAGTTTGAGGGGGTTGATGCCGAGCTGCGGCAAACCCATCAAAGACAGGCCGCGTCAAAAGCTGCGGAGGTCTGGTATGATCGAACTGAGGAAATAGGGCAGCTTACAGAGGCCTTGGTCGATTTCCCCGACGGCCCCGACCTCCATCCCGGCGCGGCAGAGCGTGTGGCGGGCCTTGTCGAAAAAATCGCCGCGCAGACGAGCCGGATCGCGGAGGCGGAAGAAGAGATCGCCAAACAAGATCAGGTCGTCGCAGACAACCCAGTCGACAAGCTGGCCCAGACGTTGACGGCAGAGTTGGAACGTCTCGATCAACTGACCATCGATGGAGCTTCGCTTATGGGACGGGCCAATACGGCGCGGGCCGATCTTGCCCGGCGTCGCGAAGATCAGGAAAAACTCAGTCGCCAAATAGACGCCGTTTTGCGGCTCCTCCAGGTGCCAGATGCGCCGGCATCGACTGTTGCCCTGGAGGCAGGCGTTCTTGAGGATCTTGCAGCTGCAGTCCAGGATTGCTTGACCGCCAGTTTTTCAAACGACGCCGCACGGGCGGCCGCCGAAGTAGCCCGCGCCCAACAGGGCGAAGCGCCCGCTGAACCGCAAGACATGTCTGCGCTGCGAGCCGCCTTCGATCTTTGGAAGACTGTGGCGGATCTTACCGCGTTCGAGACCGACCAAAGCCAAGCTTTGGCGCGTCTGATCAAGGTCACTGCTGGTCTGCCGGGGTCCTGGAAAGAACTGATCGCCGAGGGCCTACCGGCGCGCGAAACGCTCGACGAAGTCGGTCGGAACTGGGTGGCCCTGACCGCCGACCTTGCGTCGGCGCGCAATGACCTCGACGCCCGCGCAGCAGAACTGGCCGAGGCGCGAGCCCATCTTTGTGCGCAAGAGGCCGCGCCTGACGCCGTTGACATTGTCATGACCGAAGAGACCCGGCGTCGGCGTGACATGGTTTGGCAGCAGCACCGGGACGATCTGACCACCGAGACCGCGGATCAATTCGAGACAGCGATGTATGCTGATGATGGCACCCGCGCGCATTACCTGATCGGCGCAGAGGCCCGGCAGCGTCTGCTCGCGGCGCAAGGTCAGGTGCGGACCGCCGACGCAAGGTATGGGACCGCAAAGACGCGTCACGACGACTTGGTCACTCTCCGTGACCGCCTGTCGGAGCGATGTTCCAGGTTGGCGCTTGCATTGGGATTGGGGGAAGATGCGACCCCCTCAGCCTTCAGCGCGCGTCAGCAGGCACTGACCGCAGCGGCCGAAGCGGCAGCCGAGCTTTCCAATGCGAAAGAAGCGTTGAAAGCCCGTCTTGCCCATCAGGAGGTGGCCCGCGACGCGCTGATTGATGCTGCGCGGCCCCTTGGACTTGACCCAGCGAAAGGTGATCTACCCGCGCAGGTGCAACGCGCATTGACGTTGGAGGATAGTGATCGCAAGGCTTGGGCCAAATGGCAGGACGGCGAGAAGACCATAGCCAAGCTGAACAGCAACTCGGAGGAATGCCAAACCGACTGCGAAACGGCGCAGGGGAATCTTGACCGGTTGACTGCGGCGCTGCCATTGCCGGATCGCTCGCTTGAGGCAATTCGAGCCGCCCTGCCGCACCTGCGCAGCCTGCAGCAGCTTTATGGCGAGCATCAAAAGCTCTCCGCTCGGATCGAGGCCCTGGAGCAGGCGATTGCCGCCCTTGCAGAGGGCGCGCAGCGTTTGGCTCGAATTGAGGATGATCCTGAGGATGAGACAGGTATCGACCCGGTTCAAGTCATCGACCGTGCTCGTGCGCGCGTGGTTGTATCCACGCGGGCTGACGAGAAACGAGTTGAGGCCGTGTTGCGACGGGATGAAACAGGCAAGTTAAAACGCCGGGCAGAGGGCGAGCTTCAGACTGCAATCGACGATCTGAACGGTTGTTTCGAAGGGCAGGGTGGGCAAGACCTCTCGCCGCGCGACCGGGTCGCAAAGCTGGTTGAACGGGATCGTCTGCGCGCCAATAAGGCAACGGCGGACCGCGATCGGCAGAAGGCTCGCGATGGCGTAGACGCCGATCTCTTTGCCGAGGAATTGGACCGGATGCCGGATGCCACACGTGCGGCAGAGCTGGAACTCGCCCTGAAAGACGTACAGGACTCCCGCGACACCGCCCGCGACGCACAGCGCGAGGCTGCCCGTCTGTACCGCGACGCTTTTGAGGCCGCCGACCGCAGCGATCTCGCAACCGAACAGGCGACACTGCTCGAGGAACTCCGGAGCGGTGCCCGTCAGGCGGCGGTGGCTCGGCTCGGGGTTCTGGCGGCACGCGGGGCACTGCGTCGCCTTGCTGAAGAGCGGCGCAGTGGCATGTTGCGCGATGTTGAAGAGGCCTTTGTCACCATGACCACCCCCGCCTGGACTGGTGTTGACGTCTGGAGCCAGGCGGAAGGTGAAAAGCTTGTTGGTATCCAATCTGATGGCAGCACGGTTCCTATTGAACAGATGTCGACGGGCACGATGGGCCAGTTGTACTTTGCGCTGCGCCTCGCTGGATATCGCAGCTTTGCGCGCGACCCAGGGCCACTGCCGATGATCCTGGATGATATCATGGAAACCTTCGACGATACGCGCGCTCGGGCCGCCCTGCAGCTTTGCGCCGAGATTGGCACAAACGGGCAGGCAATCCTCTTCACGCATCATGCCCATCTGGTCGAGTTGGCACGCGACTCCATCAAAGGGGCGACTGTCGTGAACATGCCAGATTTACTGTTCTGAGTCGGCGCCGGATTTGCGTTTGCACATAGACGCGCTGATGGCGGGAGTGTTTTCCCCTGACATTCACGTTCCCGGAAATTTTCTTTGGGGGGTATGCCCACGAGGAATACGGCGGTTTCAGGCCTGCATACTGCTTTACCGTGGCTGGACGATGATCAACTGCGTCTCGAACACATGCGCGGCGATGTCTGCCACTTGCCGGAGTACGGCTGCTTCGCTTCCGAGAGGCTTGGGCTCACGCGACATCGGAGGTTCGGGTTCCGGCATGATTGCTGCGTCAGATTCTCCTTCCACGATGGACCTTCGCGTCAAGGTTTCAACCACCGGAATGTCCCCCCGGTCAGAAATAGAAGTATCTTGTGGCATACCTGAGCCGCGGCGCAGCTCGGCTTTCTGCCGCCCGCGCCGTTCGGCCTCATGCATTTCCGCCACCAGCGACGGCAGGCGTTCTCCAAGCGGCTGATCGTGTTCCTTCAAAAAACCGTTCAGCTTGTCCTCCAACCCTCGGTTGGTTAGCACTTCGAGAACGCGTGGTTCCGAACACAGCCATGTATTCCCACCATCGAAGGCGACATGGTGTTGCTCATCGTCCAATGGGCCTATCATCCGTGGAGCCACGAAGAGCGAGCGCCGGGCGACATCAGACCGACTCCAGGCTTGATTGATCTCGTTTCGCCTGTGAAAGTGGGGTGCCGCGTAAAAAACGAGGTTTGAGCCATCATCTAACGCCAGCAGGAGTTCATGCTGATCGGAGGTCGTCGCTTCGGTGATGGGGAAACGGTAGTAGGGAACGTTCAGTGTCCCGCCCAAGGCCACGACGGCTTGGTGTTCCTTCGCCGTTCGGCGGACCATACAGTGGGATCGTTTGAATTGCAGAAACAAGGGAACACCTGGCCGGTCGAGCTTCACATCATAGCCGCCCCCTGCTTTGCCTTCCTCGATCAGGCTTGGGAACACGGGTGCGGCTGATAGCGCAACCCAACCGACGAGTTCATTGGTAAGGGCGAACCCGTAAGAGAATTCGGAAATTTCAGGTTTCATTTTTCAGCCGCCGTTGCCAGTATCTTTGAAATCACGCGGATCGGTGAACCGGCTTCTGCACGACTTCTTTAAACCCGATGATTGCATATATGACTGAAGTAACTCTATAACAAAAAAGGGAATTTTATGGACACTACCGCCATCCCTCCCGAAATCCGCCACCAGTGGAATAGCGCAAATATTCCAATCATCGTCCGTTCCGGGATTTCAGGCGATAAGCTCACAGCGCGGTTGCCATATCGTCCCGATAATCGGGGCTGGCTTTTCGGTCTGGCAACCGGACGCCGGAAGCCCGAAGTACAATGGGCTCCCGTCGAGAAAGCCTGGAAGCTACCAGTTAGTTGGCTCAATCGTTTTGTTGACAGTGGCTTGGAACGATATGGACGGCTCTACGTCGTTCAGCCCTACCGTGAAATGGAGAAGTGCGCGCCCGCTTGTCGGAACGCCGTCGGACACGATTGCCAGTGTTCCTGCATGGGCGCGAACCACGGCGCAGGTGATGGCGGTGGATGGTTCGACGTCTCCGAGACGTTTTCGTTCCGATGGGGACCGCAATCTGCGGCGATCAGGTTGATGACCCGAAAGGCATGAACAAAGCTATCGGCTCAGTCGTCAAACGAAGCTCGTAAGTGTTGGCAACGGTTTTTTGGGACCACTGTCACCATTAGTCGGCATGGGTGTCTGCCAGTCTGCCTAGGTGCATTAGTTTGCTTGGCCTCCTCCTGGCTGTCCGAAGTGCCGCACTTTGACTCGTTGTTTCCCTTCGCTTGCTCGGCGCTCTGCTAGGCCCACCATTTGTTCGTTCATAGGTATCATGGATACTTGCCGCGGTTTAGTTGGGAGTGAAAATGAACCCGATGTGCCCTGGTGCGTCTGTCGGTGCAATTCACATTTCCCACCGCGGCCATCGCACTTCTCCCGATTTGTTGCTTTGCATGACATGCTGGTCGCAGCTGTCGTCCCGTCCACAAAGGTTGTCGCCGATC
>OJGD01000083.1_pt1 | contig 54180 bp, 59 predicted proteins | sample 1594571 | NCBI WGS metagenome assembly OJGD01 (sample SAMN05416771, study PRJEB24817) | seawater metagenome | isolation source: Sea water | place: Canada:Atlantic | collected 2013-11
CCTTTGCCGAGACCCAAGGCTACGTGCGCAACATCTCCAAGTTCTACAACGAATATCTCGCGGTGGTGGGCGGGGCAGACGCCTTGGGCACGCTCTCACCTTCTGACTATGCCCTCGCAGAATACGCCAATATCTCGGATGCCGGCATCTATTACGCCGCCGACAGCTTTGCGACGACCGCACAGGTCATCAACCGACTGCGCGCGATCATCCAGCAGATTGATGCGCAACCCAATGCGAAGGCAGCCTGGGAACTCAACACCTATGCCAAGGCCGAGATCGGCCGGATCCTCAGCCTGCGCGTCAGGTTGATGGCCGCCAATCAGGTCCGCGAAGCGGCATTTGCCCAACATCTGGCCGCAGACCGCCTGTCAGAGCGGGAATTCATGCAAATGGGAGTTTCTGAATGAGACGTTTTTTATTCGCCACAACGGTTTCACTTAGTGCCATCCTGCCAATACCCGGATCGGCGCAAGGCGTTCCCACCTTTGATGGCAGCCAATTGGGCCAGCTTGTTGCGCAACTTGAACATATGGCGACAGACCTCAACGTGCAGCTTCAGCAACTGGCCACCATGCGCCAGGAGTTGGAGACACAAATCTCGCAACTGCTCAATCTCGAAGCGCAACTGAAATCCCTGATTGATGGCAACGCTCTGGGGGAGCTTTTTGCCACCATCGAAGAGTTCGAGCGCCTCAAGGGAAGCCTACTGGCCCCAATTGAGACGGCACGAAGTCTTGCGGATGGAGATTTCCTCTCAGGGTTCAAACCCGGTCGCGGTCTTGATCGCCAAATCCGGCGCTTGCTCGAAGGCAGTGGATTCTCATCTGAGACTCTCGCCCGCCTGTCCTCCTCTGACGAACCTGCCGACAACCGGATCGCCACACAGGCCGGGGCCAGTGCCATGCTCTCGGTGGCCGCGCAAGAAAGCCACGAAGAGGCGGGTGAAAGCCTTGATCGGTTAGAAACCATGGTTGGCCTGATTGATGACCAAGACGGTCTGAAGGCCGCCGTCGATTTGAACACTCGCGTCACCGCGGAGCTTGGCATCATTCTCACCCAGATCTGGAGGCTCGAGGCCGCGCAAGGCGTCAGTGCGGGGCAGTTGGGCGTTGTTGACGCCTCCTGTCACTGTACCCTAATTAATCAGATTCTGCGGTTTCAGGGCATTTTGGAGCAATTCTGTACCCTTAATTGCAATATATCCACAGGCTGCTCGCTTCAGGATTTGACCCCTTTTGAGCGTTTCCAGATTTCATCGGCGCGCATCAGAAGCGCTTGACGATTTGCGTCGTGTCCGAGCTCGGAGATGGCCTTACGAGCTGCCTGCAAAGCGCTCTCCGATGCATTTGGGCGACACGATCCATGCGTTTCCTGCCTAGTCGGATGCCCTGTTTCACTCAGTCTAGGAAGCCGTCGATCGAGGTCCTGCGACAATCCACGGATCCTCTCGATCACCCGACGATGCTGAGGAAAGACGCGGCGCAACTCCCGAGCCGCCCGGTCGTTTCCTCGCAGGACGACGGCGGCACCTAACAAGGGACGGGTCGTGCCGACATTGACTGCGGCAAGAGCAAGTAGCCTTTCGTGCTCGTTCCTGGAGGTGAGTGAACCCAAATGCCCGGTCCCCAGCACTGTCATGAGATGCAGGGTCAAATCTATCCGACGCAATCGTCTGTAATCGTTGCTCGCCACAGCTGCTTTTAGAGTTGCCGAGCCGCGTACAGCTTGAGCACGAAGTCTGCCTGATACGTATTTGGCTGGTTTTTTGGCTGCGAGGGTCCGACCGCAGGCTTCGCATGTCAGCGACCAGACAAAGCGCCAATGGCGAAGAACCAGATTTGGCGTTTTCTCAACACACCCCAAGCAATACTGGAAGTCATCCAGCGACATGTATCGCGCGGAATGATACATCGTACTAGGAAAAGTCATGGCAGCGATCTCAATCTGGGGTCGCTGAAGTGCCGCACAAGTCCGCGACCAGTTCACGACCCCTAGGTCACTCGTACATTCCGGCACCCTGCCCTGCCCCAAACCCAGATAGCCACAAAACTCTTCAACTGAACAATGGTTGGCGTTCGCCAATCGACTGATCCAGCTAGACAAAAGCTCATCATGAATGGGTGGAGGTCGAAACGGTAGTGGTCTGACCGTCATCCGAATGCAGCGGCGGGCTGGCGAGGAATGTTCCAGGCGTGCTTCGTCCAAACCGGTTGCCAGGCCTGAACTGCTTCGTCCGTGACCCGCTCTTCTCCGGTTTCGATCGCATCGATAGCCAGAGACTTGATCATGATGAACACACGCGAAGTCACTCCCCCGGTAACCTTCAGGATCGTCCGAAGCGACGCGACCGTCAGGCCTGAACGCTGTTCGAGCGCCATCGCGGCGATTAACGTTTGGATTAGCCGGGAGAACTCTACGTCATCTTCCCAAAGCGGCAGGTAGTGTTCGTCCAGACGTCGGGCCAGTTGGTCGTCTCCACGAACGGCCTCCAGAGCTTCGTTCACTCCGAAGACGACGAGCGAGGCACGGAGATCGTTGGCAAGGAACCGGAGCATGTTCAGGAACCGGCGTTGCTCCCGATAGCTGCCAGCAAGCAGATTGTGCACCTCGTCGATCATCAACATCCTAAGGTCCATGTCCCGAAGATGACTAAGCGCGCGGACCTCGAGCTCGGACACGGTATGCCGGCCCCACATCGGCGCCCCGATCGTCGCCAGGATGTGCTGATAGAACCGTCTTTCGTCCGGCGCGGGCGGAGCCTGAACCAGTAGTATGGGTGTCTTCGTGGCACCCAGCTGGGCGTTGTACTGCGTTGGATATTTGCTCGCCATGCGCTTGGCGATCATCGTCTTTCCGATGCCAGAGCTGCCATAGACCATCAGCCCTGGCATCCGGCTTTGCTGTGGCATTTCCATCAGGGATGTCAATCGGTTGAGTACGATGGTGGCACGGTCAAACGCGATCCAATGGTCGCCACGGATACGGTCAATTCTTTCGTCTGGGGTCATTAAACTCATCAATCTCATAGGTTGGCAGATCAGGATTCCCCGTGTCGATCGCGAACATCTCGCGCGACGGATCGCGGCGCGCTTTATGGCGGGGAAGTCGCGCGTCTCTTTCGTTTTCCAACCGGGCAGTCTTTGTCTTTTGACGCGCCGCTTCGGCTAGCCGCCGTTGCGCGTCAATCAATTGGAATAGGACCCGCTCGTTGATCCGGCCACCATGTTTATCCTGCCATTCTTTCCTGGCCCGCCGACTTTCCCAAAGCGATATCCGCGGGTGGCTGAGATCCCGGTAGCGTGCCGGGATCACGCGGCCATCACCGGTGATGACCCAGACCTGCGACAAGTCTCGCGGATCGTATTTCACCTGTACCTTGCCATGCCTGCGCCCGACCAACGACGCAAAGACATCACTCCAGTAATGGACCCCGAAGAGCGTGATCCCGGTGCGCCCGAGCTGACGCCACTCAAATGGCAGGAAGCTTGTCCGAAAGGCATCGACATCGACAACCTGCCGTCCCGCAGTATCGCCGCCCATGTCCGCCCATGCTGCAAGCGGCGTTCGCCCGAGGGCTTCGTGAACTGTGTTGTGGTAGCGGCATATTTCCAGGTGAAGCCAGTCCTCAAACTCGACCAGGGTCAAGGCTGCATGCTTCTCACTGTCATAGTCGCCCTTCTCGACGATTGAAGACTGCGTAGTCCCCGGCAGCACATGAACGGCCCCCATGGTCGTTCCGATCAGCCGTTCGACATGGCCGCCATAGTGTTTGCCGCCAAGCGGACGATACTCGACAGCAATGCCCCAATCTTCGCAGGCCATGCTGAAGGCATCGCTGTGGAACTCCTGCGCATTGTCGACGTGGATCGCCTTCGGGATGCCGGCCGTTGGCCAAACCACCTCTTCTAGTGTTTCTGGGAGGTGCACCGATTTCCGGCGCACGCAGTGATCAAGACATAGGGCGATCGACAAGACAGATGGCTCGTCGAAAGTGACATAGGCCCCGAGAACGATCCGGGTCGCGACATCAATGGCAACCGTCAGATAGGGGCGCGCAAGCGGCCGTCTATTGACGTGGTCGACCAACGTGATGTCCGAAGTTGTATGATCGATCTGAACGACTTCCAGCGGGACTGAAACTTCAAGGCGGCCAGGACGCGCAGCAAAGACCTTGTCAGCCTCCTCTGCCCCACGCCGTTTCCGGAAGACCTCTCGCTGATCCATAGCGTCTAGACGGGCTTTCACCGTTCTCCGGGTCGGCCGCTGAAACCCCTTCGCCTCGCACTCGGCACGGATCTCACGCCAGATGCGAAGAAAGCTCGAACGCTCGCGGACCAGATAGTATTTTCGCAGACTCTCATCGATGATGATTTCGACGTCTTGGGCAATCCGTTTCGAACCACGTTTCGGCCCGCGACGGTCCAACTCCAACGCCGTGGCGCGTGCATCGTTCTCTCTCAGACGCCGGTAGAGCGACCATGTGTGGCTTTTCGCCAAGCCCAGTTCCCAAGCTGCATCTCCGATAGCAGTGCTGATCGGCTCACCTCTCTTCTCAAGCTCCAAGATCGGCCGAAGAACCGCTGCTCGGTGTTTCGCAAGACGCTCGTTTACCACACACTCCCCCGCCCAATAGTCCGACATTTATCCACAGCTCCGACCGTACTGCAATTAAGGGTACAGTATGGTAATTAACGGTACAATATGAAAATTAAGGGTACATGCGGCCATTGATAATACGGGATAATTTCAGACCCAATTCTGACTAATTAGGGTACAGTGACAGCATCAATCAGCTTTTGGAGGAGATCGCGCCGGTCCCGCTCGGATTTCTCGCCATAAACGGAGAAAGCCATCATACCGTTTGAGGCAGTCGCGGTGCTCTGTGTCTTTTCGATATGCCGCTTGATGCCACGATACACGACATCGTCGCGATCCTTGGGTTTGCAAATCGAAATATGATCTCGATCGACAGCCACAGGGTTTGCACCTGGGATCCCTGGATCGGCAGACTCTCTTGAAACGACGAGGACAGATTTGTAGGTAGTGTGTTTCTCGTAGTAGACCTTTGTCACATGATCGGCGTTTGCGGCGCAGAACTTCCGGTAAGCTTTGTTGAGATCTTCCAGCATACCCGTTTCATTGCCCAATAGTTTTATGTGCTTTGATGCGCCTGGTACAACGTCCACGATTTTGGCAATGGATGCACCAATGTGTGGTGTTGATAGGAAAATCACGAGCTTGGTTGCGCTTGATACGGCCGCCCAGTCCTCGTCGTCAGCGTCCTTTGATGCGCGCAAGATCATCTTGGCAAGAATGCCACCAAGACTGTGAGTGACGAACACCAGTGGGCGTTTGCCGAGCCCCTTACCGGCAAATTGTTCAAGAACGTTGTCGGCGCGCTCGAACATATCCATCTCTTTCTTTGCCCACTTTTCGAACACAGCCGCACCGAAACCTAAGCAATAGGCGTTGCACGGACCAATGTCGTTGGTAAGCCATTGTGGCCAAAAGCCGTCCGCCCCACCGCAATCCCATGTTGAGTGGGCATCTCCTGAAAGCCCATGGACAAACACAATATCGATAAGTGCGTCAGCAGTACTATGGATTTGTTTGAATAACGTTTCGCCCACTTACCGCTCTCTCAAAATTTGTTTTTTGGGGCAGATCCTGCCCTGATTATCTCGTTTGAAATATGCCGCATCGTCGCCTCGCGGTCCACACCTTTAAGGTGATTGGTTTCTACTAGACCAGTGACCGCAAACGATTCTGAAAGACTGCTTTTGACAAGACGTGACTAAATTCTCGCATCTGCAGCGAACTTCCGGTTCCCGCCCTCCCTGCCGAAACCTCTCCATCTTGACGTTCAGAAAAACATACCCTATTTTCTGACAAGGAGTTGAACCATGATCACGTCGAAAATCAAACAACGCATTGTTGGAAAAGGCCGGGGCGCCATCTTCGCGCCGTCGGACTTCCTCGATATCGGCTCGCGCGCAAGCGTGGATCAGGCGCTGTCGCGTCTGGCGGATCAAGACCTGATCCGGAGACTGACACGTGGGCTCTACGACTATCCCAAGCACAGCCCCCGTTTCGGTGCCTTGGCACCCTCTGTTAACGACATCGCACACGCCGTTGCCCGGAAGGACAACCAGGTTCTGCAGCCCTCCCCGGCCATGGCGGCGAACCAGTTGGGTCTGTCTACCCAAGTCCCATCCAACCCGACTTACATGACCAACGGGCCGACTCGAACCAAGAAGGTCGGACGGCAGGTGATCCAGTTTCGCAATGCCGCCCCGAAGACCTTGGTCGGCGCCGGGTCTAAAACGGGCACTGTGTTTCAGGCGCTTCGCTATGTCGGCAAGGATCGCGTCGACGATCAGGTGATCGGAAAGATCGCGCGCGTGCTGGATGCCAAGGATCGTGTGCAGCTTGCAAAGCAAAGCCGATATGTCCCGGCCTGGATGCACCCGGTCGTCCAGCAGATCGTGGCACACGCCTGATTATGGACCCCTTCGCGAACGACACCCCCGAACACCGAGATGAAGCCTTCCGCCAGGCCGCTGCGGAACTCGGGTTTGCCAAGGCGATTGTCGAAAAGGACTTCTGGGTCTGCTGGTCGCTCCAGCACCTTTTTGCCCTGCCCTCCTTTGGTGATCACCTGATTTTCAAGGGAGGCACATCACTTTCGAAGGCCTACGATGTCATCCACAGATTTTCCGAGGACGTCGATCTGTCGCTCGACCGCGCGCAACTCGGGTTTGAGGGAGACCGTGACCCTGAACACCCCGAACTCTCGGGTGGTAAACGCAAATCTCTGTTGCAGGAGCTTCAGGAGGCCGCCGAGGCCACTGTCGCAGGTCCCCTGCTCGACGAAATCAACACCGCCTTTTCTGCGAGCTTGGAGCAGCCGTTCTCACTCCAGATCGACGAGAGCGACCCTCAGACATTGCTGTTCGCTTACCCATCCCTCGGCGGCGCAGACCAAGGTTACATCAAGCCCAACGTACGGTTTGAGTTCGGTGCACGCGGCGCGCAGCTCCCGGCCGAGCAGCGGACACTCTCAACCTATGTCCAACAGGCCTTTCCCGATCTGCCCGGCCTTAACACTTTTGATGTGCGCACTCTCGGGATCGAGCGGACCTTCTGGGAAAAGGCGACGATCCTGCACATGCTCTACCATCAGGACGCGGGCAAACCGCTCGCCGACCGGATGTCCCGACACTACTACGACATGGCCCAGCTGACCCGGCACGATGCAAAGGCGCGCGCATTGGCCAATCTCGACCTCTTGAGCGAAGTCGGCCACCATAAGTCGGTGTTCTTCAAGGCGGCTTGGGCTCGGTACGAAGACGCAAAACCGGGATCGCTTCGCCTGACCCCGGGCGACTACCTGGAGGCCGCCCTCCGTCAGGACTATGCCGGTATGCGCGAGATGATCATGGGTGACGCGCCAAGCTTTGATGACGTGATGAGCGCAATCGCGGCACTTGAGGCGGAGATCAACGCGGCCTGACCTCGGAGAGCTCGGTGATTGGAAGTCATGAACCTGGTGATTGGGAGCCAACAACGCTTCGACCGCGAAACCAGCAAATTGTCATGAGTTATAGGATGCAGTTCTATAACTCATGAATGGCCCAGATTTGAGCGATAGACCGAGATGTTTGCCACTGGAATGTCATCCTGCAGCCAATCCCGCATCTTCCAGCTGTTCACGGTCCGGCAAATCCTGCAGCGACTCCAGATCAAACGTCACGAGGAACTGTTCTGTCGTCACATAGGTGTAGGGTGCCCCGCGCCGCGGTGAGCGTGGCCCGGTCCCGATCAGACCTTGAGCATGCAGCCGCCCGATCAGGTCTCGGCTGATGTCTTTGCCAAAAATGTCCTTCAATCCATCTCGGGTGATTGGTTGATGATAGGCAATGGCGGCCAGTATCGCGACGTCGTACTCCCGCAAATCAAGGTCTTGGTCCCCGATGTCTGCGGCGGCCCGGATCGCGGGTGCATAGGCGGGACGCGTGCGCAGCATCCAGCCGTTTGCCACCGTGGCGATCTCGAAGGCGCGACCTTCGATGTCCGCCGTAAGATCTACTATCAGCAGGTCCACAGAGACCCCGTACCCCACCACGCGTGCCAGATCCTCGCGCGCGACTGGCGTGGCTGAGGCAAAAAGCACCGCTTCGATTCGGCGCATCCATTCGCGCCAGCGGAGATTTTGAGGCAGGTCCTCCAGCTCCCGATCAAACCCCTCGTCTACGTGATCCTTGGCCATCGTTACACCCCGTAGAGCCGGAACGTGTCACGCCCGGTCATCTCGCGCACCGCCCCGAGTTCTACCAACCGGTCGCAGAACCGACGCGCGGCGCGGTCCGACCGAAGCGACACGAGCGCTGCGGGAGCGACTGCCTCCCGGGTCAGGAAGACCGTAACGGCCTCATCGGCCCCTTTGGCCCGCAGCTTCGGCGCGACCGCTTTCAACCGTCCGGCACGCCGTGTCAGGTCTGCCGCCTCACGTGTCACCTCGGCCGCCGCCATCGCAACCGCCCGATGACATACCAGAAGCAGATCATTACCGGCCTTTCGGAGTTCCGCGCGCTTGAGACACAGTCCGAGGAGCGGTGTGAGGTGCGACCAGCCTAGCGCCTGGGCCAGCACTGCATCTGCGAGGACTATCGCGGTGGTCCGATCGCGTGGCCGATCCGCAAGAACTGCTTGCAAGACCGCCGCTGCACGCGCGACTGGTGCCCCCTGCCCCGCATCTAGCCAGGTCGCGATGTGCTCCGGATCGGCTTTCGGCAGAGCTCGGTGCAGCGCATTGACAGAGATCGGGCGCTCAACGGCGCGGCGCCAGCACAGATAGACATCACCGCCGGGCCCGGGTTGATCGCCGGGCTGTAGAAAATGCACCACGTCGCGCAACTCGGCAATGCGCTCCATGCGCCCAGACTGCGCCACGCAGGTCTCCGCCGCACGCAATGCCAACCGCTCGCGGAGCAAGACTTGGGGCACCTCATCATGGCCTGACACAAGATGCAGATGCGACAGGGCCGCCCCCGACAAAAACGCCACATCTTCAAGGGTTTCGGCACGCCCGGAGGTGACCCAGGTCGGCATCCGGGGTAAGGTCTCGAAGCCGTCGGTGGGCTCATGGCGGGCATAGGTCATGCCACAAGACTATCCTGTCGCGGCGCTTTCGTCTACAATATACGGTACAAACCGCCCCACCCTGCTGCTCCCAGTTATGTCCAATAAGTTTGCATTATCGGACATTATAGAATATGCTTCAGCACAGTCTCAAAATTTGCAAATTTTAGGGGAAACAGTGGACGCCGAAGACGAGAATTCAAACTCATTGCGCTCTGCTAGGTCTGATGATGCTCCCGTTGACGAGGGAGATCAAGAAAAACCTGATGCGCTCGCCCTGCCCGCTCATGTTGCGGGTTCAGGTACACTCGACCGGCTAGTTGAAACCGCGCGAGATTATGCAAAGCGAGCGACATCCGAAAACACGCTGAGGGCCTACGCGAAGGACTGGGCGCACTTTTCCCGCTGGTGCCGGATGAAGGGTACTGAGCCTCTGCCCCCGTCGCCTGAGATGATCGGACTCTATTTGGTCGATCTCGCCGCGCCTACGGGTAATGCTTCTGCCTTATCCGTTAGCACGATTGACCGCCGCCTGTCAGGTCTCACGTGGAACTACACGCAACGCGGCTTCACCCTCGATCGTAAGAACCGTCATATCGCGACAGTTCTGGCGGGGATCAGACGCAAACATGCGCGCCCACCAGTGCAGAAGGAAGCAATCCTGCGCGATGACATCCTAGCGATGGTGGCCACCCTGCCCTTCGACCTGCGCGGTTTGCGGGATCGGGCCATCCTGCTGCTAGGATATGCAGGCGGGTTGCGACGATCCGAGATCGTCAGCCTTGATGTCCACAAAGATGACACCCTGGAGTCTGGTGGTTGGACCGAAATCATGGATGGCAAGGATGGGGGTGGCGCCCTGCTCACGCTGAACGCCAAGACCGGCTGGCGCGAGGTGGAAATCGGCCGTGGATCATCGGACCAAACCTGCCCGGTCCACGCCCTCGAACAATGGCTGCATTTCGCCAAGATCGACTTTGGGCCTGTATTCGTGCGGACCTCACGCGATGGTAAAAAGGCACTGGAAGCGCGGCTCAACGACAAACATGTCGCTCGTCTGATCAAGCAAGCAGTTCTCAAAGCAGGTATCCGGCCTGAACTTCCCGAGAAAGAACGCCTCGCCCTATTCTCGGGCCATTCTTTGCGCGCGGGGCTCGCCAGTTCCGCCGAAGTGGATGAACGGTATGTCCAAAAACATCTTGGCCACGCCTCAGCCGAGATGACCCGCCGCTACCAACGCAGGCGCGATCGGTTCCGGGTGAACCTAACCAAGGCAGCAGGACTTTAGGCCTCCCCTGCCCTCTTCATTCGCCAAGGAGCGCGAGGATATCACGTCGTTGGTGCAGAACACGTATGACGGCAATGCCTGTCTCGGTAGCCTCGAATATAATGATATGAGATCCATAAACATGGATCCGTACCGGTGGTGTAAACTCGCTTCGCAAACGTGCGATTTCCGGGTGCGCGCTCAGGAGGTCAAAAAGATCCACCATCCCGTCAAAGTAGCGCTCCGCCTGTGCGACTCCCCACCGATCTGCGCCGTCAGACCAAATATCCGCGATGTCCTGTTCTGCAAGCGGACGTAGAGCGTATTTACTGGCCACGCGTCTCGTGCATCTTCTGCTTGAATGCCACAGGATCAAACGGCGCTGTGGGTCCACTACTCAATCCGTCATCAATCGCTGCCTGTAACTCGGCGATTACCACGCCTCTCTCCTGATCACGACGAATGAGATCGCGCACATAATCACTGGAATTGGCGAACCGGCCACCCTCGGACTGCTGCTCCACCCAGGATTTCATCTGCTCTGGGAGTGATACGTTCATTGTTGCCATGGTGGGCCTCCTACCCGCATATTTATGGCAAAGATTGCCAAAAGTCAAAATCAATAATCTCCCGCAAGTCGAATCCGAGCAAAACTACCATTGCCGACCGTTACGCCGCCTGCCCGCTTAACCTGCCATAGAAACTGCGCTCAAGATGCAGCTCCCCTGCCCCGGCCTTTTCGACCATACCGCGTAGATACCCACCCGGTGAGGCCACTTCGCCAGATGTGTGTTTCTCAAACACCAAAACGAGCGCCGCTGTCGCGACTTGCTTGCCCAAACGGTCCTGTGCGACATGCCAGGCATGCTCTGAGATCCCGATCATGGGCCTCAGTTGCCCGGCGACGCGGTACAAATCGCCCCAATCCTTGAGGTATCCGCCCATATTGTGCGCCCACGATGCGAATTCGGGACAAGCCTGCATGACCGTCTGCAGATCGACTGCTGCCCCACGCTTCTTGCGTGTTTCAGCCACCCATTCTTCCAGCTCCCTATCAATTTGCTCTTCCGGTGGCGGATTGGGCACAACGCCCGCTGCGTTCTCATTTTCTGAGGACTTACTAGTTACAGGATTAAGTTGTTTTGTAATTAGTATATGAGGTTCGTTAATGACCCCCGTGGGGTTCATATTATGAGTCTTCTCAGTCAGTTCTACTGTCTCTATTGCAAGGTTATCCACAACTTCAACGACCTCTGTTTCCTTAAGGAAGGTGCTCTCTACGCGGCTTTGAAGGTCTTTGAACCAACCCAAGAGTCGTTCCAGCACCTCAGACGCTGTGTGGCGACGAGGCAGTTTGTCCAGTAGGCCTTCGAACATATCCGCAAGATGCGTCCATGGTCCCGAAAAGCCGCCCGTGAGGGCTGTTTCGATCTGCGCGCGGATCATACGCCGCGAAACGGTAATCTGGCGCTTCAGGCGCTGACACAGCTCTCGTTCGGCCTGCAACTCGCTGTGTAGCTGCTCGAATTCTTCCACGCGGGCTGACAGCGGTGACAGATCAAAACCATAGGCCTCGATAATAACCCCGTCAGCATCCCTGCGGCCCCAGCGTTTGCCATTGGGGCTGTCTTTGAACGCGACGATGCCGGCCTCTGCGAGTCGGCGTGCATGCCGCTTAAGTGCAGACAGCGAAAACCCTGTCTGCTCCATCAGATAAGCGTTGGACGCCCAAACGATGGGCCGCCTGCCCTCTTCCCAGTCCTGGGCCTGGGTAAAGGCCCCGAGCGTGTCCAAGAGCATGATATCGCTGGCCTTGAGCCCGATATGCGCGCCTACGCGCTTCACGGCCACAAAGGCCTTTGATTTGGGTACACTTACCCGTTCACCGGCTTGGGCAAGTTGCTCTGCGGCCACCAATCCTGTGGTTGCTTTGCGCCATCCAGTCGGTTGAGATGTATTTTGCAGACCTCTACCGTTCTGAAACTGGCGGGTTTCAGTCGCTCCCTGTGGAGCATCGTTGAATTTTTTCATTTCTTGTCAGCAGACAAAGAAAACCTGTTCGCCCAAAGACGTTTTTCGTTGTTTAGTGATTCGGGGGCTGCTAAGGTTGAATTGTCAAAAACAAACCGCGCCTTGTGCGCTGCAGCCCTCGGAACTCCGGTTTCGAGGGTTTCTTTTTGTGCTGTCCTCCTTTCTGCTCGTTGCCTTTGTACGACGGTTAACTATGGCTAACCGCCCCTAACCTTCTCGGTTCTCTGATTGAAACCGCTCGAAGGAATCTCGAATTATCTGGTCCAAACTTTCGTCCAACCAGGCAGCAAACTGTTCGCTGTCGCCTGTTCGCTTAACGGACACGGACAGCGCTGATCTGTTAGCTTTGATGCTCACACCCGGGACAGGTGATCGTTCTACGATCGAGCGTTCCCGAGTGCCGCGCTTACTCATTTCCCGGAGGACCAAGTCCAAACGGTCATCCGACGTCATCTCAGTTGAACAATTTGAGAGGACCAAAAGTGCTTCTTGTTCGTTGGTTGTGCCCTTCTCAAATGCAGTCGCAAGCGTCATCCATTTTGGACGACCTGCAGAGGGAGCCGCGCCTATTGCTTCCCCCACCATCGAGGGAACCAGACGATTAATCCGTTCCAGCTGAGATAAGGAGTTCTTGCTAATTGCTAAAGCTTGGCAAACATCCGACCGTGAATAGCTCTGGTCCAAGATGGCTTGAGCGAACCTGGCCCGTTCGTAAAAACTGAGCTCAGCTCGACTTGCATTTTCAAGGCCTTTGGCCATCAATGCATCCGTATCATCCAGCGTTCGGATCAATGCCCGCACTGGAATTTCTAAATACCGGCAAGCGAGAATCCGGCGTTGCCCGTAAATTACCTCAAAAAATCCGTCTCGCTCACTGGCAGGACGAAGAAGGACCGGAACTTGTTGCCCTGCTTCTTTGATACTACTGGCCAGTTCCCTAATAGATGTAGTCGGATCCTCTGAGTTAACAGCTGTTAACTCGACATCTAGTCGGTCCTTCGGACCCCAAGCCAGGATCAGTTTTGTATCAATTTCCTGAATGCCACCGAGCCCCGCGCGAACCGATCCGATCGTGCCCTTTGGAAGTGAGCGATGAGCTCGGTCAGAACCGCCTTCTTTTGGCGAATTTGCGGTCTCCGCGGCCGCTGTAATTGCAGCCATGATACCAGTTTTATTTTTTCCCATTGCCATGACTAACGCCCCCAAGCCAATTGGATCATTTGCCCAATTTCCACACCAACCGAGTCGACGCTCGTTCTGGCTCGATCATAGGTCGAGCGCGTCATTTCAGAACGCGAAACTTCATAGATCGACATCTTTAGCATCGATGCATCAGCAACCGCTGTACTTCGCAAACTGGTTGCTGAAACAACCCGGTCTTGGAACAGCGCCCGCATCAAGCTAACGATCTGTTGGCTTGGTATGTCACCCGGATCATCGCGGGTTATAAGAAACGAGAAAAAATCATGATTTAGTTCAACACCCGTGTCTTCGATCACTCCCAAGTAGGCCGATGTCATTTCAACGAATTGCTGAGTAGAAGCTAGGTCCAGCATGCTCGGCGTCATTGGAACAATCACTGATGTTGCCGCATAGAGGCCCGTTAATGTCAGAAACCCAAGAGCCGGCGGGCTGTCGATAATGACGACATCGTAATTGCTCTCTACAGATTGAATCGCGTGGTTAAGCTTTTCAAAGAAGGCGACTCCTTTGCCAGCGTTGATCGCTGTCTCCGTCTCAAACTCGCTCAAGACCAACTGGGCGGGTGCTAAATGCAGTCCTGGGAAATACGTTTCGACAATTGCATCCGACATTGGAACCGGGTCTTCATACCGCAAGGCGTCATAGATCGATGCTCCGTCGAACTCCAATTCGGTTTGAATCCCACAAAACCCGGTCAGGCTACCCTGTGGGTCCAAATCTATCGCTAGCACTCGATAGCCATGCAACGCCAAAAAATGGCACAAATGGATAGCAGACGTTGATTTGGCCGAGCCTCCTTTGAAGTTCATCAACTGTATGACTTGCAGCTTATCACCGTCACGTCGTCCGGGGACATATTTGCCCGACGTACGTGAGCTCGCTTCTAACAAATGGCGTATTTGAAGCATTTCTTTACCGGAGTAGAATCGGCGACCATTTCGAATAACTTCAGGCTCTGGCAAGGTGCCTTCGCTGTGGCATTTTCTTAGGAATTGCCCCGTCACTCCCAAGAGCTCTGCGGTCTCTGTTGCGCTGAATAGTCTCAAATTCTTGCGCTGATCTGGCGCATACGCTTGCTGCAAATGTGTCGTCAACGCCGTGTGTAGACGCGCAGCCATCTGACGTGTTAACTCGGACTGTGAGCTTGCTTCGATTGGTGCTGTTTGAAACATGGTTGCCATTTTTCTGCTCGAACGCGCTTATTTGCGCAACTTGTCACTAAAGACAGTGATTCACCGTGTTAAGTCAAGATGTTTGTCCACAATTTGTGTGACGCGCTGTTGCCCACACAAGTGATGGACGCTGCGATTTCTGTTAACAGCTGTTAACTCCCTCGTGCCAGACCACCAAGCGGTCTAGTCGAACCTTGCATCGAAAACGTGATATCAGGCGGTAAAGGTGAAGTCACCGGAGACAGTGTCTTTGTTCTGTTTCTTCCAAATGCCACTCCATTCAACCAAATTGTCGCGAGGCAGGCGGCCAAAGACATGACGTGTCAGCGCTGGCCGTAATGCAGTTCACCGGTTTTCGTAAGACGTGAAAATTCTAAGAATGCCTCACAGAACCGAGGATGCAACAATTTCAGTTCATGCTTTCTCGAAATCGTTAAATCATCACCGCTGTTCACCTTGGCTAAAGGCAATACTGGGATCGGAGGAATGTTCGACATCTTCGCCGCAGATATCTACCCAGCCGTGTTTGCGGTGCTCGTAAACGGAAAACCGTGGGGCAGGGAAGGTGGCATCGGCGAATGCCCCGACGGGGATTGCTATGACGCCAGGCCAACCCTCGATGACATAGGCGAGGGTTGAGCCGCATTCAGGGCAGAACTGATAGGTCGCCTTGTGGCCGCTGTCTGCAGTGCGTTCCCATGTTTTGAATTGACCGCTGATCGTCACATCGCCGTTCCGCCACCGCGCCTGGGTGGCAAAGGCGCTCCCGGATCGTTTCTGGCACTCAAGGCAGTGGCAAACGGAGACGCGTACCGGTTCGCCTGCACAGGTGGCACATAGCTGACCGCATCGGCATGTCGCTGTTCTTTTCATTGAATTCCCCGCACGCTTACATCACCCATTCAAAAGCATAACCAGCCAAAAGAGAACCCGATACCGCCAGCGCCAAGTAGAGCAGAAACGGCTTTAACTTAAGAACCGGGAAAATCGCCATCGCGCCCCATATGCTAACGACGCCACCAGAGACCAGAAATGCCATTGCAGCGCCGGGCGACATGCCGTGATCCATCAGGCCTCGGGTCAGGGGCAAGGCGGCGTAACCATCGAGATAAGCGGGGGCACCGACGAAGACCGCAAACGGGATCGCCCACCACGCATCTTTGCCAACATAGGCCGCCAGTGAGTGCGGTTCGAGCGCGGCGTTAAGCGCATATTCGGCCGCGAAGGCTGGGATCAAACAGATCAGGATCAGGCGTGCCGTGGCGATGACATTCTGGCGAAAGATATCGCGACGCTGTTGCTCGTTCCAAACCCGCGCGTCAAAGTGTAGGGGGGTCGTGCATCCGCCGCATTGTGACAGGTTGCCGACAATTCCGTTGCTGCGGAGCGCAGCAGTGGCCCAGCTTTTGGATGCAAAGGCTGATGTAATCGCGCCGCCCCAGACGCCAAGACCAAAGGCCGCGAGCGTTTTACCAACCGCGAATCCAACCCCAAGCGTTGCCGCAGTTGTCGCCAGCATGGCCGGATCGGTGACGGGCGAGGACAACCAGAACGCCATCACCCGTGCCAGCGGAATACCTGCGGCCAGCAGTCCGGCCATGAGGGGTAAGACTGTGACGCCACAAACCGGAGTGACCGCGCCGATCGCCGAGGCGGCGATCACAGCGTAAAAAAACCCGTGCTTCAAAAGCGCGGGCAATATGCGCATCGGCCCCGCTGGCCATGATCCACGCCGCAAGCAGTATGCCGGGGAGGACAAGCGGGGCGACGGCAACAAGGCCGACAATGACGAACCAAGCCATGGCCGCCGCCTGATCTGGCCAAAGCACACAGGCGGCCACCACTAGCGCAAGTCCAACAGCGAGCAGGGCGGTCTTAAGGTTCGAGCGGCTTTCTTGATGGTTTTGGTTAGCCACAGGAGCCTCCTTCAAAGTGTTTGTTGGATTATGATGTTCGTGTAGATATATGTGAAACGGGTAAATCGTAAATCAGACATGAGCTTTTCGAATGGATCAGTTGAACAGTGACTTGCTGCGTACGTTTCTGGCGATTGCCGAGGCTGGCAGCGTTACGGATGGGGCCGCGCGTATTCACCGCTCACAATCCGCCGCCAGCCTTCAAATCAAACGGCTCGAAGAGGTTGTGGGGCAGGCTGTGTTTGATCGACATGGGCGAGGGGTGATCTTGACGGCTGCGGGTGAGACGCTTTTGCCAGTTGCGCGAGACGTTGCGCGAACCTTGGACGCCACATTACGTGAGATGAAATCCGACGACGTGCGTGGGAAACTGCGCCTTGGCATCCCTGACGATCAGAGCAAGGGCATTCTTGCCCGGATCGTGGCGGAATTTGTACAATCGCACCCGCGTGTCGAACTTGAGGTGACATGTGCGACCAGCACAGGATTTGAAGCCGCGCTCGAGCAGGGTGCGCTAGACTTGGCTATCTTTGAAGTGGCGCACCCGACGCCAGGCGCTGAAGTTCTACGCAAAGAACGGACACGTTGGATGATGACGCGCCATCAAGACCTACTGTCTCGTGACGTTATCCCGGTCGCATTGTTTGATAGAGATTGTTGGTGGCGGGATGCAGCACTCGCGTCACTTGAGGCACTGGGTCGCCCGTACCGGATTACCTATTCCAGTCAGAGCGTGGCCGGCGTCGCCGCTGCAATCGAAGCGGGCGTAGCGATTGGATTGTTGGGCGAGACAAGCCAGACAGCGGAATTGGAACGGATCGGCGCACAATTCGGGTTTGGCAAAACGCCAGTATCCCACTTAATCTTGGGAAGGGCAGGGGACGATAGGACACCTGCCCTAGAAGCGATGCAAGTAGCCGTTCGAAACGCTTTTTCTTAATGTCGGTCACACATAATTCGACGCGTCAAAGATGATCAGAAATGTCGACGAGAACAATAAACCCAATGATCGATGCTAAGTCCAACCAAAGGGGAATACCGTCAAGAACCGAGGCCTAAGCCCCGATCCTCTTCACGCGAATACCCAGCTTGCGCGCCTTATCGACGATATTCTCAGTGATCCCCGACCCAGGCGTCGCGATCAATCCCTGAGGCATGGTATCCAACATCTTGTCATTGCGCTTGAAGGGGGCTGCTTTGCCGTGGCTCTTCCAGTCGGGTTTGAACACCACCTGCGTCACGCCGCGCGTATTTGCCCAGCTCGCGGCGATCATCTCAGCGCCTTTGGGCGTGCCACCGTGCAAGAGAACCATATCGGGGTATTTCTGATGTGTGGCATCGAGAACAGCCCAGATCAGATCATAGGCCTGATAGTCCCCGCCGGAGAAGGCAATGCGGGTACCTTCGGGGCAATGCACCTCGGTCTCTTTGCGCCGCTTGGCTGACAGGAAGGCCCGGCTGTCCACCACGGCAGATGTCAGACCTTTGTGCGACACCCGAGATCCGGTTCGGGGCATCCAGGGCGAACCCGTTGCGGCGGAGAAATGGTCACAGGCCAGATCGCGCATCTGCTCGAAGGCGTCACGATGGTCCCAGAGTTTCAGCCCGATCATCTGCAGGCGTTCCAGCTCGACCGAGGCGACTTCTGAGCCATCCTGACAAGCCATGCTTTCGCGGAGTTCGAATTCATTGTCATCAAGGCGCTTCTGGATATGGGTGAGGCGGCGATGAAAGAGGGAGGTGAGTGACCAGAGCATCTCTTCGAGATTATCTTCCAACTGGCTGTCATCAAGCAGGCCGATGGTGGTCTCAAAGAGCGTCGTCATGGCGAGTTCAACCTGATCTGGCTGGGGCAGGGGGCGGTGGTATGTCTCACCGGGCCCTGGCTTTGCGCCATGTAGGGCAAGATGGTCGAGGATGGCTGAGGTTTGGCCGATATCCTCTGGGTTGGTTTCTGATTGCTGTGGCATCTTTGGTTCCTCTGTTTGATCTGACCCGATTTGGATGGGGCGATAACGGGACCGGCGGCGACCGGGTTGCATCCGCAAGGATCGCAGCGCAGCGGAGAATGCGGCCGCGGCAGAAAATTGATCCCGCGAGGAATGACCCGCTTTTTTTGGCGGGGCAGGGGAATTTTCTGCTGCGGGCGGATTGCTGGCCGGGCGAGGGGCACTCAGCCCCGACCCGGTGGTCCATCGCTCCCCTTATCCGAACGGGATCAGATCGAACCACTTGGAACCTTTTGCCACGGCCGAAACTCCCCTGACGGTGTTGGCCTCAACCTTCACCCTTTCCGAGACCTTGTTCTTTCATGGCCCTGAGCAGTGCCTGTCGCAGCGCATCCTTGCCACCAACCAACAGATCCTCGTTGAAATCCCCCAGCCGTGGCACGAGATCCCCAACGATCAGGTCCTGCGGAGCCAGTCGGTTGCGCAATTGAAGCGCTGCGCGTTCGCCTGCCGCGTCATTGTCCCGCGCGATCCAGATGCGCTGCACGTCAGACGGCGGAATGAAGAGACCCAGATGTGTGGCTGTGAGACAGGAGGCGAGGTCAGATTCGGGAAAGGCTGTGCCAACCGAGAGGGTGTTCTCGAGACCTTCGCCGACGATCAGATCAGCGCGATCCGAACCTGACCAGAACCGAATGGCATTGCCGAGAAGCTGACCCAATATCCGTTTCGGGCTGTCGATGTCTGCGATGCCACCGGTGGTCGGGTCCAGATAGGTGCGCGCGCATCCGGTGATCTGTCCTCGATTGTCCGTGATCTTCGCGAGGAGGGCAGGGCGCTGTTCTGGTGGCGCGTCCTCGCCTCTGCGGAGAAAGGCCTTCGGGTGATAACGCAGGGCCGGCCCGAAGCGCGAGATGGCGCGGGCATGGAGGTATGAAGCGGCGACAGTGCCCAGAACTGGCCTGCCATAGGAAAACAACTTTCGCGCCCGTGTGATGCGTTTGCTGGATGCCGCTGCGGGCTGAGCGCGAGAGCGGGCAGCACCATGCTCGACAGGGCAGGGGGTGTCGCCAAGAAAGCTCTGGGCTTCGATCAGGGTGTCTTTCAGCGACAGGGATCCGAGTTTGGCATGCAGAAGATCGATCAGATCGCCGTACTCACCGCTTTGATAGTCGGTCCATCCACCCGCCTGTCGGCCATCCAGCGCTTGCAGACGAATTGCCAGGCTTTGACCGGCGACACCTGAGGTGTCACCGATCTGCCAGTAATTACCCTGCTTGCGCCCTTCGGGGAGTAGCAGCACCGTTCTGCTCTATTGATCGTAAAGGGCCAGGGTGTGGAATGACCGCGCGGGCCTCTGGCAAACATTGCTTCTCAAAAGCGCCGACATAACCCCAACAAGCGTCCACCTCTTCGCCGTCCAACGCGACCGTGTATCCGTAAATCCTGCCGCCGAGGAAATCATCGTAGGCTTCGACCTCTGATCGCAGCATTTCTTCAACGCGCGCGCGCAATTTCTTGGATACGCGCGTTACGCCAAATTCCTTCCGCACATCGTCGAGTGTGACATAGACAAACCCAACCTGACCGGAATCCCAAGGACAGTGGAACCCCGTGGTGTTCATCGCCAGGCCGGAATGGTCATAGAGATAGACGGGGAGAATAACCGCCCGTTTCTGGGCCAGTTCCATCAAACGCCGGAACGAATGGTCTGTCTCATCAGCACAACCGGCGAGATCGCAAAGGAATGCGTGGGGATCACCAAATCTGTGATCATCGCCCAGAGTGTAGCGTCGATGCCAACAGACCATCGTCCCAAGGTTGCACCAATCTCGCGGGCTCTCCGCATCTTCGTCATGGTAGATTCTGATCGTATGTCCGTGATGGACCTCTTCGTGAACCGTATCGTGCATGGAGAAATTCCTTTGTGCCAGACACAGCAAACCCGCCAACAGCCAATGGGGCCGGGCGGGTTTGCTGTGTTGTGATTGAGGTGTGGTTGGAGGTGATTGCGCGTTGGAAACGCGGATCTAAGCGACCTTGCTGGACCGCATTTCGACACGCTGAACGCTGTGGCGCAGCAACCAATCTTCATAGCCAAGAATGGTTTGGTGGGAGGTCACAGCCGCGATCCACGCCGCTCGCGGATCACCCGTCACCGTCTCAAGCGCGTGATCGATATGCCCGTTGGCCATCCAGGCTTGTGGTTGAATGCGCCCCAGCCAGTCGGCAAGGGACGGGATCTTGCCCTGACAATCCTCTTTGACGTGCTGCTCACCAATCCAACGGATCGGGATGGTGCGACCAGCGCTGTTGGTCAGGGTTAATCCAAACATGCGTTGTGCCTCAAAGATACCTTGGGTGTGATGACGCAATGCCCGGTGGGTGAAGACCGCGAGATGCTCCTTGCTGGCATCAAACCAATCGTGCACGGCTTGGTAATCCTCAGGCGCGCCACCAAAGCGACGCGCCGAGCTCTCGGCGTGATGCAGGGGATGCGCCATCTCATAAATCCTCATATTCGGTTGTGTCGGATTCCACGTAGCGGTTGCTGTGGCTGATGGTGATCTTGTCGGTCTCGAGGTTCCATTCCAGAGATCCGTATCCGCCTTCGTTGTTCTCAAATCCGGGGTTGAGCGCATAGGCGAAGTCCCAGGCGAAATCTTCAACGCGGCGGTTCACTTCACTTTCGAGTTTGATCGCCAACGGGGATGGTGTCACGTCTTCGACATTGCCGGAATCGCCATAGCCTTCATATTGCACTTCAAGCAGTGTCACGCCCAAGGCGCGCAGCTCCATGAAAAGCGCTGTTCGGGTTTCGACGCGTGCCGCTTCGGCCTTCATTTGCGCAGCAGCATATTGGGCGGCGTAATCAAGTGTCTGTGTCATGTGATTGGTCCTTTGAATTGAGGTCTCGGCGGTCTCCAAGGAGAAGACCGCCTAAAGTTGGTTTGAATTTGCGCGCCTATGCTGCGTCTGGGGCTTTCGCCTTCGTGCGATCCTCAAGGTTGAAATAGAGGTTCTCGGTGGCTTTTTTGAAGCCGGGCGGTTTGCGCGGCGCGAGGCAGCGCACCGAGGCGCTACAGCTCTCACCATGCGCCATCGCAAAATCGGTGACCTGCGCGAGCAGGTCATCCATGCCGGCAGCCTGGATGTGTTTTTCGGGGTAGCTCGCCATCATCGTGAACTGGGTCACAACGAAGCCGCCATCGCGATGTGCGGGATAGAGCGTGATCTTATAGTCGCGTGATTGTGCCATTGCTGGATCTCCGTGACGGGCGACACGGAGAAATACCGTGTGCTTGGACAACCCGTCAGAGCGAAAGGACCGCCCTTTGTGCGAGGACGGCCCGATGGGGAACTGGTTTGAGGGTTGGGTCAGTATTCTGACGGCAAAAGCAGGGTCAGGACGCGGCGGGTTTGCTCAGGATCACCTGGATCGGGGGAGCCGTATTCGTAGTTCACGTCATAGGCGTCAATTTTGAACCAGACCGTGGTGCCGAGAACCTCGACGGCCCCAAATTCATGAAACCCGTAAGGGTCATTGTCAGGTGTGAAGGCTTGAAACGCCGCAACGGCTCGCGTCGCGGCGAGGCGTGAATCTGATCCCAGTGCCATGACGCCTCGAGTCATCACGAATTGGCCTTTCGGGGTGTCTTCGGCGTCATTGAAAAACATGATTGATCCGCGAAATGCGTCGTTCTGTGCTGCGATCTTGGCTGCGTCGTCAACTGGTGCGTCTTTGAGTAGGGCTGTCATTTGGTCTCTCCGGGGCGGGCCAGCCGAACCATTCCGGCTTTTGAAACCCGCCAGACGGAAAGGGCCGCCCTTTGTGCAAGGGCGGCCCCGTCAGAATGTGTGGTTGGAGTGGATACCTTAGGCCGCGTCCTCGGTCATGAAGGCGGGAAGTCCGTTAGCCTCTTTGTCGGGGTTGGTGCCATTGCTCGCCGTTTGTGCGTCATCACATGCGGAATCATCATCTTCCTGAGCCGCAGCTTCGGAGCTGACACCTTCGACACCGACAACACCCACGAATGCCATCCCATCGGGCAACCAACGTGATGTCTTGCTCGCCGTATCGACATCGAGACCTTCCGCCTCCATCGCGTTTTCGGCAAAGGCCCGTTCCATTGCGGCTGCGATATCGCCCTTGCGCTCCCGCGCACGTTCTTCGGCGTATTCATCGCCAATGAGCTTGCGGGCAGTTGACACAGCATGGGTTTTGTTGACCCGACCCCAATAGCTGGTCGCCGTCGGGCGCCAGCAGGCCGCCACGTCCACATCAAGACGCGCGCCGATCGCCTCAATGATCGGGGAGGGGTGATTGTCAGACAGAAGCTGCGGTTTGATCGCTAAACCCACGGCCCAGGCAAAGAGCGCCTGTTTGTCAGCGATAGGAAGGGACGACATCGCCTGAAAATCCTCAGGTTTTTCCAGCTCCATCCAATCGATCGCTAAGTCGCGCTCCAATGCATCCAGCATTTTCTCGGCGACCGTATCCGTATGCAGCGCTTCGCGGTTGAGCGAGCGGAACGGATCGATCGAGACATTGAGCGCTGCAATGCCATAGGCATGCGACAACGTCTGTTCGCAAAGCGCGTAGAGCATCGCGTCAAAAGCGACATCATAGTCGGCCGACAAATGCGCACGCAGGATATGCTGGCGCGTCGCACGCAGATCATCCGCCAGACTGGCCGAAATGCCATCTGCTTTGCGCAAGGTCGTCGCCGGATCCGATACGGGCACTGGCGATGACGAGGTCGGCGGCGTGACCTGAGGGCGGGCAGGGGCGTCCTGATCATCGCCTTCTGCAGCCTCTTTACTCGCAACGGGCGCAACTGGAATGTCCTCAGGCCGCACCAAACCCTTTTCGACGCGCAGCGATCCATCATGTGCGATGGTCAGCACACAGCCTGCGATGGCTTGGTCCTGGTCGGCATAGGGCTGACGTTCTCGTTGCAATGTCTCAATCTCGCGCAAGCGTGGCTCGATGGCGTAATATTCTTCGGTCTCCGCGTCGCTCCAGTCTTCACCGTCATTCTGTGATACAAGTTCTTCTTCACGCGCCATCAAACGGGTCTCTTCAGCAAACAACTCCGGATCAGGGTCAATGTCCTGTGGATAAACCCGCCCGAAACTGCGAAACGCGCCGTAATCCACCGCGAGATGCACTTCGACCCATTTCCAACCCGCCTCAAAGGGTTTGGCCGCCATCTGCAGCTTCTCCACCGCCAGCCGCTCCAACAGTTCGGGGTTTTCCATGTGGGAGGAGGCATTGTCATCAAAGAGGTCACGCAACAGCACGCCGCCCGCCGCTTCATAAGCTTCAACACCGACGAACCGGCCAATGCTGGAACTGGCCGAATGTGCCGTCTCCGTCAGGTGACGTTTGATCGATTGCGGATGGATGTGATAGCCGTCTTTCACCGTATTCCAGACCGTCTTTTGGCGATCATGGTCATCGGTCAGCGTGAAGGCCATCACACATTCCAAGGTAATCTCATTGACGCGAAACTGTTCGATGATCTCGGGCGCAACACGGGCCAGTTTGAGACGGCGGCGCACCAGATCGACACTGACCCCGAACTTGAGCGCGATTTCTTCCTCAGTGCGCCCTTCTTTGATCATGCTCTCAAAGGCTTCGAACTGGTCCGCTGGATGCATCGCTGCGCGCTGGAGGTTTTCTGTGGCGGAGGTAACGACAGCGTCGCGTTCATCCTCTATCAGACAAGGGATAGAGTGATCTGTAGGAATTGCCCCGTCTTCTGCGAGCTGTTGCAGCGCTTTCAGGCGGCGTCCACCTGCATCTACTGCGAATCCCGTTTCTGAAACCGCATGAACCACCAGGTTCTGTTTGATGCCATTCTCGCGAATACTGGCCAGCAGTTCAGCGTCGTCAGCTGCACTTGCCGCGACTTTGCGCACATTAAGCGGGCTCAGCGACAACAGGTTGAGGGGGATCATGCGAATGTCCGAAGAGCGGGATACGACAGTTGCTTCGGCTGCTGACTTCTTCTTACGGCTTGCAGCCTTGGATTTGGTTGTGGTCTTGGCCATGGTGACGGTCCTTTCAGACCGGGCCCGGATGAGACACTCTCTATCCTTTCAAGCCCGGCATCCGGGCTTCCCTTTCTCTGGCTCTCTGTTTGCAGCGCCCTGATTAACAGCCCCATCCGACGTCCAATTTCCAAATCAGGTGCCCTTTGACGCCGTTAAGGCCGGTTCCAAATCAGGCATCGATGAATATTCGGCCCGCGCATCGGAGCGGATTTGGAAGGCGATGCGGTTTAGTTGGCAGATGACCACCATGTTGCACCGGTTCGACGGTGAAGACGCCTTTGCCGAACAAATTCGCAAAGCCTCACTGGCTCACCTTGCGGCGTCGGAAACAGCGCGGCGCGACTTGGCGGAAAACTACATCGGGCTGCCGTTCTAGCGCGTAGCTTAATCACTGCCCAATCGGGTGATATTCTGAGACAGGTCGATAGCTACGGTAAGCGCCCGCGCCGTGGCCATCGCCATTTGCGGCAATATCATCCACTCCAACGCCCAAGCCGCGCCCGAACGTTCCTGTTCATGCACCATGGCGTGGTGCATCGCCGAGACTTGGGTTGCGTTAAATCGTGCCAGCGTGACCAATAGTTCTGCTGCGACAGGGTTTTGTTTATGGGGCATTGCCGACGATCCACCACCGCGAGACATACTAATTTCCTCGATGCCCTGTTGGGACATCAAGGCAATATCCTGACCCACCTTGCCCAGCGTTCCGCTCACTAGCGATAGAAACGAAGCATACTCAGTCACGCTTTCGCGCATAGTGTGCCACGCTTTATTCGTTGGTGCGAGGCCAAGAGATTTGGCGACCTCGGCGACAACCGTATCGGCCTTGTCACCAAGCGCCTTGCGGTCGCCCGACGCACCGCCGATCTGAACCTTTTCGGTCTTTGGACGCAGCATCTCCAACCGATCCAAATGCCCTTTCAATGGACAGTGCCATGTCAATATCCGGTCGCGCACGGTGATTTGGGTGGCGGCCTGCATTCGGGTGCGCCCCATAAGTGGCCTGTCCCCGAAACGGGCCTCTAGTGCCATTAAATGTGTTTCCAAATCGGCCAACCGAGCGGCAATCAGATCTGATGCCTCGCGCAGGGTCATCGCCAGCGCCGTGTCGACCACATCTTGTGAAGTGGCACCTTTGTGCAGGGCATCGGCAGGCGCAATTGCTTGCAACTGTTTCACCAAACGCGGAACCGGAACGCCGTCTTGTGCCATTCCCGCTGCGATATCTGCATAATTGACCTGTGCTGTTTCAATCGCACACGCGGCAGTTTCGGCCCTAGTCGGGTCAAATAGCCCAGCCGCTCCGCAAGCGCGTGACCACGCCGCCTCGAAGGCGAGCATGTGCGCCATTTGCCTTTCGGGCGAAAATACTTCGCCCATTGCGAGATCACCAAATAATCCCGAAAGCCATAGGTGATTGAAGGCAGATACAGTCATCGCGATTTCCTAATCACGTAAAAATGGGGCGCATCATGCACCCCATTTAATCATATCGGTGCAGGTTTAGATATCTAGAAACACGGTTTCGCCAGCGCCTTGAAGCCGAATATCAAATCTGTATTTCCCGTCGCCGGTCTTTTTGGCGATTAGCGTGTCAACGCGCGGGCGTTGTTCGATCCGGTTCAAAAGTGGATCGTTGGAATTGTCCTCATCTTCGAAATAGATGCGGGTTTGCAGGCCGATGTTAATCCCCCGCGCCACAACCCAAAGCGAGATATGCGGCGCGAGTTTAACACCGCCACGCCCCGTGGTGGGGGCGGGTTTGACCGTGCGCAGTGTAAATTCACCGGAGTCCGCGTCGGCGGCAAAACGGCAGTGGCCGGTAAAGGCCGGATCCGAACCTTCTGCGCCCGCAAACAGGCCGCTCGCGTCACATTGCCAGCTTTCGATCAACGCATCGCGCATCGCCCAACCGGTGCCATCAAACACAGAGCCGACGATCTCGACAATCTCGCCTTTGGCATTGCCCTCGTCTAGAAATGGGGTGGTGCCGATTTCTTCGTCATAATAGCCAGCATTGCCTGCATAGGTCGGCATTAGGCCGATGTGGACATAGGGGCCCGCAGTTTGAGAAGCGGATTCAATCAATGTATTTAATTTCTGGCTCATTTTACATCCCCTCCAATTTGTTTTCGAACATGGTTTGACGCCTGCCGCGCAACACGATGTCAAACTTGTACGCAAGGAAATCGAGCGGGCGCGACTTTGAGAAATCAAGCGGGGCCACAAGCCGGTCAAGTTGGCTGCGATCTTTGATTGTTGCGGCAATCGGGCAGTGATTGATCAGCGGATCACCTTCGAAATACATCTGGGTAATCAAGCGCTGACCAAAACTATTTCCGAACACTGAGACGTGAAGGTGCATGGGGCGCCAATCGTTGCCCCGATTGGGCCAAGGATAGGCTCCGGGACGCACAGTCAGAAATTCGTAATAGCCGTTTTCGTCCGTTATCGTCCTACCGCATCCGCCAAAGTTTGGATCAAGGGGCGCGAAATAGGTATCTTTCTTGTGGCGATATCGTCCGCCCGCATTTGCCTGCCAAATCTCGACCAAAGTATGAGGCACGGGCCGACTATTTTCATCCAATACGCGCCCGTGGACCAAGATGCGTTCACCCACAGCGGGGGCCGCGCCTTTGCTCCAATTCAAAATCAGATTGTTGTCTAGCGCTCCGAGTTTGTTGTGGCCAAAGGTGGGGCCGGTTTCCTCAGAAAGGCCGCTTTCCATTGAAAGGAGCGGCAGGTTAGGGGAGCGAGAGACGCTCGTTTTATAGTCCGGGGCATGCGGTATCGGGTGAATTTCGCGGTTGCGCGGAATTAATGGGCCAAGATCAAGCATCGTTGTTTTCCTCCATTTCAACAAAAGTCTGTTTCGCGAGTTTTAGGGCGTGGTTGGCTTTGGGCACGCCCGCATAGATCGCGACATGTTGTAGTGCCTCAGCCACATCGTCTTTAGACGCTCCCGTGCGTGCGGTGGCGCGAATGTGCATCGGGATTTCTTCAAAATTTCCTGTCGCGGCCAAAAGAGCGATGGTCAGCATAGAACGCTCGCGCCGGCTGATTTTGTCCGACGACCAGACGGTACCCCAGGCCCCTTCGGTTATGAGGCCTTGGAAAGGTAGGTTGAATTCTGATTTTGCGGCTTCCGCACGGTCAACATGGGCGTCGCCCAGAACCTCGCGGCGGGTTTTCATCCCTTGGTCGAACTTTTCGCTCATGGGGTAATCCTTTTAACAAAACTAATGAGTGCATCGACAAGTGCATCCGGCGCTTCAATCGCGGGCAAGTGCCCCGTCGTTTCAAAAGAGATCAGATCGGCGTCGGGTAGGGCAGCTGCTAGCGCCGCAATGACGTTCGGCGGAGTGGCCAAATCGTGTTGTCCTGCAAAAACCAGCGCAGGTGCCGCAATCTCACTCAGTTGTTCTGTTATGTCAGTGCCTGCAATCGCGTTACAGGTGGCAACGTATCCCGCCTGGTCAGTGCGTGAGAGCAGCGTGCGCCATAGGTTGACCTCTGGTTTCATGAGAAACTCGGGCCCAAACCAACGCGGCAAAATGCCCTCTGCCACAGCGCGCATACCACTTTCATTGATCATCTCAATACGCGCAAGCCAATCCTCAGCGGAGCCCAGCTTTGGCGCTGTGTTGGACAATACCAACCCCAAGACCCGCTCGGGTGCCATCAAGGCGATATGCTGTGCAATCAAGCCGCCAATCGAACAGCCAACTACGACTGCGCGGTTGATGCCAACGTTGTCCATTGCGGCCAATACGTCTTTTGCCAAATCGGGAATACTGTAGCTGTCGGGCGCTGTATCTGAAAGCCCATGCCCACGCTTGTCCATCCGCAGCGTGGCCCAATCAGTGGGCAATAGGGCGCAAACCGCATCCCACATACGAAGATCGGTGCCCAGCGAATTTAGGAAAACGAGGGTGGGTCCGTCGCCATTTGATAGGCTTAGATGCATGGTGCCCCACTCTAAATCTAGTGCGTGCATTGGTTCCTCCTGATGTTAATGTGCCATAATTAAAAGCATGGGAAAAATACAAAACTATGCTAAAGGTATAACCAAATGAATATACCAAGAGATCTAAAGCTTCGCCATCTTGAGGCATTCCTCGCAATTGCGGAGACTGGAACGATTTCGGGCGCTGCGCGGGCGCAGCATGTGTCGCAACCTGCGATGTCCAAAACCCTATCTGATCTTGAGGGGCAGCTTGGATGCCAATTGTTCGAGCGTACAGGGCGACGCGCTATTCTAACAACGGGTGGTGAGGTTTTTCGCCGCCATGCAAAGGCGTCACTACAAAGCCTTGAGGCTGGGTGTCGGGTGCTTAGTGCCCCGTCGCATACGGATCTGGTCAAAGCGGGGGTGTTGCCCACTGTGGCCGGCGGATTTTTTCCTTCGGTCGCATTGGAGTTTTATGATCAGCGTCCTGACGCGCGCATTGGCGTGCTGACCGGTCCAAATCACTATCTGATCGACATGCTCCGTTCTGGGAAGATTGATCTTATGATAGGCCGGATGCCCAATTCAAAGGATATGCCAGGCCTGTCGTTTGAACACCTTTATGACGAACCGATAGAACTGGTCGCGCGCGCAGATCATCCGGCACTTGGCCGTAAACCGGCTCAGATGCTTACGGAATACCCGCTTATCCTGCCCAACCCCGGTGCAATCATTCGACAATCTGTAGATCAGTATCTGTCAGCCATGGGTCTGTCTGATCTGCGTCCGGCGCTCGAAACCGTAGCTTTGCCAGTCGCGCTGACATTGCTGGAACGTTCGAAAATGTTGTGGTTTATCTCAAAGGGTGTCGTTGCGCGTGAGCTGAAAAACGGCAGCCTTATCGCTATGGATTTAAAGGTCGACTATTTGTCAGGTGCAGTGGGGCTGACGCGTAAGACCGGCGCTGGCCAGAATAGCTTGGCGACTCTATTAGCGGAATTGCTGCATCAGCGGGCGGCACTTATTACTGCTCGCTGATGCGATTATCCTAGACGGCTTCCAAGGCGATTGCGATACCTTGACCGACCCCAATACACATGGTCGATAAAGATTTTTCACCAGCCTTGAGGTCTAGCATCGCTGTGCCAGTGATCCTTGCACCCGACATGCCCAATGGATGCCCCAGCGCAATCGCGCCGCCGTTACCATTTACACGAGCGTCATCGTCAGCAATGCCCAGATCACGCAATGTGGCCAACCCCTGTGAGGCAAAAGCTTCGTTCAGTTCGATGACCGCAAAATCGTTCACCGTCAGGCCAAGCCTTGCCATCAATTTGCGGGACGCGGGCGCGGGGCCAAAACCCATGATGCGTGGCGCGACACCGGCGCTAGCGCCGCCTAATACCTTGGCAATTGGGTTTAGCCCATGCTTTTTTACCGCGTCTTCGCTGGCCAGGATGAGCGCCGCAGCGCCGTCGTTCACGCCAGAGGCATTCCCGGCTGTCACTGTTCCGTCGGCCTTGACGAAGGCCTTCAGCTTTTGGAGATCTGCCAACGTGGTTGATGGCCGCGGATGTTCGTCCTCGGACACGATAATTGGATCGCCTCTGCGCTGCGGAACGCTTACCGGTGTGATCTCTTTGGCAAAACGCCCTTGCGCTATCGCGGTGCCTGCGTTGTGCTGTGATCGCAGTGCAAAATGATCTTGATCTGCGCGGGTAATGCCAAAATCTTCGGCAACGTTCTCCCCAGTTTCGGGCATGGAATCGAAGCCATATAGCGTTTTCATCACTGGGTTAACGAAGCGCCAACCAATGGTTGTATCATGGACGGTGTTTGCGCGGGAATACGCGGTTTCTGCCTTAGGCATTACAAACGGCGCACGTGACATGGATTCGACACCGCCTGCGACGATCAATTCGGCCTCGCCTGCCTTAATGCCACGCGCCGCAGTTATCACCGCGTCCATGCCTGAGCCGCAGAGCCGGTTCATCGTCGTACCAGGGACGCAATCCGGATAGCCTGCCAACAGCAAAGACATACGAGCGACGTTGCGGTTGTCTTCGCCCGCTTGATTGGCACAGCCAAAAATCACTTCATCAATAGCAGATAGGTCCATTTTAGGGTTGCGTTCAGCCAAAGCCTTTAGCGGAATTGCACCCAGATCGTCGGCGCGCACAGTTGACAAAGCGCCGCCATATCGGCCAATCGGTGTGCGGATGTAATCGCAGATATAAACGTCAGTCATTTACAAATCCTCAGGAACAATAAGGTCGGCAACTTCGCCATCAATGTGCAGTGTCGCACCCGTCACCGATTGCAATTGAGCTAGGGTGACCGCCGGCAATTTTTCTTTCAAAACGAATTTACCAACCGCAATGTCTATTACAGCCAGTGAGGTATAAACCCGCGTAACACATCCTACACCAGTAAGTGGGAAGGTGCAGGATTCAACTAGCTTGGGTTTGCCATCTTTGGTGACATGATCGGTGACAACAGCGACCCGCTTTGCGCCATGGACCAAGTCCATCGCACCGCCAACGGCAGGAACACCCTTGGAGCCGATACGCCAATTTGCAAGATCCCCGTTCTGAGCAATCTGATAGGCTCCTAAAACAGCCAAGTCGAGGTGCCCACCGCGAACCATCGCGAAACTGTCAGCGTGATGAAAAAACGAAGCACCGGGATTAAGCGCAATCGCCTTTTTCCCTGCATTGATCAGGTCCCAGTCTTCCTCGCCTTCAAGCGGCGCTTTGCCAAAACCTAACACGCCATTTTCAGTGTGATAGGTAACATCGCGACCATCAGGTTGGAACTTGGCGATCATCTCAGGGAAACCGATGCCAAGATTCACATATGAACCGTCTTCGATGTCTTGGGCCGCGCGCCACGCAATTTGAGCGTTGGATAGGGCCACATCGGAAATGTTGAAATCAGTCATCAGTGAACCTCTCCTGTGCGAACAAGCACTTCTTCTTGCTGAGGATTTGAAACCTCGACCACCGCATCGACAAAGATGCCGGGCGTTATCACTTGCTCTGGGTTTATGGTTCCAGCAGCACCCAATACGGAGACCTGCGCGATGGTCTTGTCAGCGGCCATGGCCATCAGCGGATTAAAATTCCGCCCTGCGAGGCGATAGGTTAAGTTTCCGACAGTGTCGCCTTCTTGACCTTTGATTAAAGCGAAGTCCGCCTTTAGCCAGTGCTCTCGCACATAACTTTTTCCCTCGAATTCCTCAGTTGGCTTGCCGTTCGCGAGTTCGGTGCCAAAGGATGACGGCGTATAAAACGCAGGAATGCCCGCCCCAGCCGCACGAATGCGTTCCGCCAAAGTCCCTTGCGGCACGAGTTCTAGTTTAATATCGCCAGCAAGATACTTCTCATTAAACGCTTCTGCGTTGGAACTGCGCGGAAACGAGCAGATCATCTTGCCAACCATTCCAGCTTTGATCATGGCTGCGATGCCGATAAATCCGTTTCCGGCATTGTTGTTAATTACAGTGACATTCTTTGGGCTGCCAGTTGCACGAAAGCGGTCGATCAATGCGTGGATCAGCTCGATTGGTGCGCCAGAACCGCCGAAACCGCCGATCATGATCTGCGCGCCGTCGGGGATTTCGGAAATCGCTTTTTCCAAGGTAGGGGTGGTTTTGTCCATGAAACACTCCTTTTCTTGTTGCCGATGTAGATCATTCTATCGCTTACGCAAAACTTTTTGTGCGCACCTTGATCTTTATTCGCCATGCGAACATAGTGATGCGCATGGCGAACAAATCCCCTGATACAATCTCCTCTTTGGCCAAAGGGCTACATGTTCTTGAATGCTTCGGTGCAGAAACGCCCAAGCTTTCGATTACAGATGTATCCAAACAATCTGGCTTGGATCGGGCTACGGCGCGGCGTTGCCTCCTTACTTTGCATTCCGAAGGCTACGCCGACTATGACGGCAAATTTTTCACGCTGACACCACGCGCTCTGCGATTGGGGTTGAGCGCTATTGCATCGTTGCCTTTGCCACAACTGGTACAGCCATGGCTGGATCAACTTACCGATCAGGTCGGCGAAAGCTGCTCGGTTTCTATCCTAGACGGCACCGAAATTGTCTATCTTGCACGCGCCGCGCAAAAGCGGGTGATGTCCATCGGGCTTATGCCGGGCTCGCGCCTTCCTGCCCATTGCACATCAATGGGGCGGGTGCTTTTGGCAGCTTTGCCGCGCCAAGAAGCAGAGGCAATTGTTGAAGCTTCGGACCTGACGCCACGAACCGTTCACAGCATAACAGACCCCGTCGACGTTATGGCGTGCGTGGATTTAAGCCGGCAACAACACTATGCTATCATCGACCAAGAAGTCGAGATTGGTTTGCGCTCGATCGCCGTGCCTATTTTTGACCAGCGGAGCAATGTTGTCGCGGCATTGAACACAGGAATGGCCGCAATTCCAGAACCCGCAGAAGGATTGATTGAAACAATTCTTCCGAAGCTTCTGATGGTTCAAGCGGGGCTAAGGCGGATTCTGTAGAAATTGTTCATCAACTCCGTAAATTCCTTTTTTTGCACGAGCAATTCACAAACCGCACTCAGCCATGCACCTGTTGCTCCGCCCCCTAATTGAAGAGGTTCAAAAATAACGGCTCCGTTTGCGCAAGCCCCGTGAAGTTGACACACGCGCTTTGCAAGGTCTATGCCGATTATGCTAACTTCTGACATGGATGCTCTCCCTTTGAGTGATGTTTTCTGAAACATCACTGTGGCACACTACGATGCCGGTAGGTGGGGGCTTCCACGCCATCAACAAAGCCGGGAAACGCTGAAATGGGTCGATTGGTACAACACCAAGCGCCTGCACAGCGCCATCGGATATGTCACGCCGCATGAAGCAGAGGAAATGTTCCATGCAACCTTGAACCCAAATGAAAAAGCAGCCTAACATTCGAACCAAACGTTCTCTGGCAAACAAGGGGCGGTTCATATTGTTTCGCTGCACCGTTACGAGGGAACGAACTCGCATATTACGGCCGGTACGAGGCGGTTGATGATCCAGAACGGAATTGGCTGGCTCATGCTAAGCCGCGCCTCACTTGCTGAAGCCCGCAACCTTTATCGATGCAGTGTAAAAACTCAATTGATAGAACCCAACTCGTTACCTGAATCTGAGTTCCTAGCTACAATCAAAGAACATCGCGAACGTGAAGTCTCCGTTTTGCATGCAAAGGATCTGCTCATGGGTACGGCCCACTGAAACGCCTCTATGGTCTCAGCCCTGATCCCTGTTCCGGAAGGGCATCGCCGCCTCCTTGGTGTCGGTGTGCACGGCCCAACCTCCCGTATCACGGACAAGGCAGAGATGGTCTGCTCACGGCTGCTTGATCTGGTTGAAGAGGTGCGCGCCCAAAGCTAAGCCTTTGTGACGTCGGCGTGTAGCAATGTACAATAATTATAGGTCATCATGCTGGTCAGCTAATTTGATTGTTGTATCAACGACGCTGAAACGGGTTCATGCTTCGATCATTCCAGAACAAGCGGCCAGACGCTAACGCCTTGGTCTAACGGGCGAGATCTCGTCACCTCACCTACGACTCCACACGGGTGGTGGCGTCAATATCCAACATTCGTACCGGCAAGAACAAAAGGAATGGGGCCTTTCGATTGCGTAAGCACCTGCAATTGTTCTTAATTTTATTCAACCTGTGCCGCCGTGCAATTCTGTTCATGTCTAATCTTGACAACAACTTAGTTATCTAATTATTTGTTCTGTGAATGGATCAAAGCCTATCAAAATTGGCGACCTAGAAAAGAGGACGGGAATATGGATGCCCTGAAGATGACTGTTGCCGAAAGGCGCCAACTGACCGAGCACATTTGTGAATTTACTCTGGCACCCGCTGACGGAAGCAAACTTCAATCCTTCACTGCTGGAGCGCATATCACCGTCGAAACGCCTTCGGGAGCAATGCGGCGATACTCGCTCGTCAATGACGGGACGAACCCCGAAGTATACAAGATTGCCCTGAAGCGCGAAATTCACGGTCGCGGCGGATCGATGTCTATGCATGACGATGCGCAAGAGGGGACCGAGCTACAAGTTGAGGTCCCGGAAAATACCTTTGAGCTGACCGATGCCAAGAACTACCTTCTCATCGCGGGTGGTATTGGTGTCACGCCAATTTACGCTATGTCTCAGCAACTATTGCGCGAGTTTAAGCCTTTTGAGGTAATTTATTGCACAAGGGGCGAGGCCGACACAGCGTTTCTTGAAGAGATGAAATCCACGCTCGGCGACCGGCTGACACTGCACCACGATGGCGGCGATCCCGAAGCGGTTTTTGATTTCTGGGATCACTTTGAAGAACCCAAGGACATGAAAGTCTATTGCTGCGGACCGCAACCACTGATTGACGAGATCGAAGCCATTTCCGGACACTGGCCCGAAGGTCGCGTGATCTTTGAGGATTTCAAGCCTGTCGAAGTTGTGCGCGCTGATGACAAACCATTCGAGGTCAAGCTCGAGAAATCCGGCATAACGATCGAGGTCCCTGCAGATCGATCCATACTGGAAGCCCTGAGGGAAAGTGGTGTGCCGACCGTGAGTTCTTGCGAAAGCGGCACCTGCGGTACTTGCAAGACCCGGCTCGTCTCTGGGAAGGTCGATCACCGGGACATGGTGCTGATGGACGAAGAGAAAGACAGTTATGTGATGATCTGCGTTTCACGAGCCGAAGAAGGGGATCTTGTTCTTGACCTCTGAACCTATTCGCCTCGGTGTTGCCGGGCTTGGGCGGGCCTTCGTGCTGATGCTTCGAACCTTCCAAAACGATCCCCGTGTCAAGTTGGTCGCGGCCGCCGCTCCACGTGCCGAGAGCCGTGCCGCATTTGAGGCAGAGTTCGGTGGACGCGGCTATAGCTGTGTGGAAGAGATGGCCGAAGACCCTGAGGTTGAAGCCGTGTATATTGCGACCCCGCATCAGATGCACGCCGAGCACGTTGCTATCTTTGCTGCGGCAGGCAAGCATATTCTGGTCGACAAGCCGCTCTCTGTTACGATGGAAGATGCGGACATGATGGTGGAGGCCGCGAGATCCGCGGGTGTTCATCTTATCGTCGGGCCCAGTCACAGCTTTGATCCGTCAGTTCTCCATGCGCGGCAGATAATCGAGAGCGGTGAATTCGGTGCAGTTCGGATGGTGCAGGCGTTCAATTATACTGACTTTCTCTATCGACCGCGCCGCCCCGAAGAGCTGCGGACCGAAGAAGGCGGCGGGGTTCTGTTCAGCCAAGGCGTTCATCAGATTGATATCGTTAGGCTGCTCTGTGGTGGCCGCGCGAAGAATGTGACGGCAATGACCGGTGTATGGGATAGGGAGCGCCCGACAGAGGGCGCGTATTCTGCCTTGATGGATTTCGAAGGTGGCAGCTTTGCATCATTGACCTATTCGGGATACGCGCACTTCGACAGCGATATCTGGATGGACAATGTGGCCGAACTTGGAGGCATGAAAGATCCCGCGAAATATGGCGAAGCGCGCCGTTCGCTGCAGACGCTCGACTCAGCGGCAGAGACAAAGCTGAAGGCCACCCGCACATATGGAGCGGGTACCGTGCCGCCAACAGCTCAGAATAACGAACATTTTGGGCCGATCCTTATTCTGTGTGACCGTGCCGATCTGAGATTGCGCCCGGGCGGTATCGACATTTTTGGCGACACAGAGCGGCAGCACATCGAAGTACCGCTTAACGCCGCGCCACGTAAAACCGTAATCGATGCCCTTGAGGCCGCTGTCAGGAAAAATATAGCGCCGCCACAAACCGCAGCGTGGGGCAGGGCGAGTCTGGAAGTTTGCCATGCGATCCTAAGCTCGGCTGAAACAGGCAAAAAAATACCGCTCGCAAGGCAATGCGGCGTAAAATTTCAGGAGGAAACACTTTGACCAACCTTTCCCTTTCCCTCGCAATGGGCAACTATGACAGAACACGCGCCATTGTGGACGGCACAGTCAAGATTGATGGCGTCGATCCGGTGCCGATGCTTCTTTCGCCCGAAGAAATGTTCTTCCGTGCTTTCCGGCATCAGGCGTTCGACATCTCCGAGTTGTCACTGTCATCCTATTCAATATCGGTAGCGCGCGGTGATCCGCACTATGTCGCTGTCCCTGTGTTTCTGAGCCGTGCATTCCGCCATACGTCCGTCTACATCCGGACCGACCGAGGAATTGACCGTCCCGAGGACTTGAAAGGGCGCAAGATCGGAATCGCGGAATACCAGCTTTCCGCAAATGTCTGGGTGCGCGGCATTCTTGAAGAACACTTCGGGGTGAAGCCTTCCGATATTGAGTGGGTTCGTGGCGGGATGGACACTCCAGGTCGCCCCGAGAAGATCAAGGTCGATTTGCCCGATGACGTTCGCGTAACGCTTGCCCCCGAAGGCTCGACACTTAACCAGATGTTAGCAGACGGTGAAATCGACGGTTTCATCGGCCCGCGTTGGCCGCGCTGTTTTTCAGAGGGTCATCCGCATGTGGGGCGGCTCTTTTCTGACAGTATCGGAGCGGCAGAGGGCTATTTCCGCGAAACTCAGATCTTTCCTATCATGCACGTTCTAGGAGTGCGGCGTAGTTTGGCTGAAGAACATCCTTGGCTGCCGGGCGCATTGGTAAAAGGCTTCACACAGTCAAAGGCCGCTGCGCAGGAGGCGTTGAATGACACGTCGGCCACCAAAGTGACAATGCCCTTTGTGGAGGACACGTTAAACCGCGTGCGCGCGGTTATGGGTCCCGATCTTTGGTCTTACGGCGTGGCCCCTAACACCCATGTGCTGGATAAGTTTCTGCAGTATCACCACGATCAGGGCCTATCGCCCCAGCGTGTTTCGGTCGAGGATCTGTTCCACCCGTCAACCTACGAAGCATATAGTCTGTAAGGAAGTGTTATGACCGATTTGACCCCAGGAGAAGTGGTCGAGATCGAGGTCGGCCAGATGAAGGCCTATGCCCAGATCACGCACTACCATTCGAGCTATCCCCCTGTTGTACGCGTCTTGGATGGCCTACTTGACGAAAGGCCATCTGACATTGGCGCGCTGGTAGCGGGAAAGACGCAGTTCATAGCGATGATCCCGCTCGGTACGGCCTTGAAGCGCGCGGGCGCTTCTTTCGAGATCGTCGGGAATTTCGAAGTTCCGGCTGTTCACCAAGACTTTCCGACCTTTCGCATGCCGATACGGGATAAGAAGGGCGAGATTATCTATTGGTGGCTGTGGGATGGGCGCGGTTTGAGCTATGATGTCGAATTGACAGAAGCACAAGACGCCCTGCCATTGCGCGAGGTCATGACGGGGAAGCGTTTCCTCGAACTCGTCGCGGCCTGAAACCATCCGCATGGTTTGTCCCTGTAGAGCAGGCCATTTGAAAATCGCTTAAACTGGGAGGGTGTGTGAAATGACACAACCGGAATTGGACAAGGTGTTGCCACGTCGCACTGATATTTATGCTGGTGGCACATGGCAGGCCCCTATCGCGGGCAGCTATGTCGACACCTTGAATCCGGCAACAGGGAAAGTTCTGGCATCGGTTGCAGAGGCCAGTGCACAGGATGCGGATGCCGTTGTTAAGAGGGCCCAGAAGGGCTTTTTGGAATGGCGCGACGTTGTCCCGCTTGAACGCGCCCGTATCCTTAAAGAAGTAGCCACGCTATTACGACTTCACGGTGACGAACTAGCCATGATCGATGCGGCCAACTGCGGAAACCCTTATACCGAGATGCTTGGCGATGCCGCAATTGCTGCGGCGCAAATGGATTTCTTTGCGGGTCTCGTGACCGAAATGAAAGGTGACACGATCCCGATGGGCCCTGATCGTGTGAATATGACAACCCGCGAACCGCTGGGCGTCGTCGCACGCATCCTTGCTTTCAACCACCCGTTCATGTTCTGCGGAGGAAAGATGGCAGCGCCGCTGGCCGCAGGTAACGCGGTGATTATCAAGCCTCCTGTGCAGGCACCGCTTTCGGCGTTGAGACTGGCAGAGCTGGTCGATGGCTTGTTTCCCGAGGGGGTATTCAGCGTATTGCCCGGTGGCACGGAGGCGGGTGCCGCGCTGGCCGAACATCCGGACGTGGCAAAAGTCACCTTGATCGGATCAGTGGCCGCAGGTCAGGCTGTAATGCGAAGTGCATCGGACACACTTAAACCGGTCCTGTTGGAACTTGGTGGGAAAAACGCGTTGATCGCCTATCCCGACAGTGACCCAAACAAGATTGCTGATGCGATTGTCGCTGGCATGAATTTTGGTTGGTGCGGGCAATCCTGCGGATCGACCAGCCGCGCCTTCCTGCATGATGATCTACATGATGCTGTCGTTTCGCAATTGCCCGCGAAAATAGCGCGTTACCAACCCGGCATTCCAACAGATCCCGCGACGACGATGGGGGCACTGGTATCCCAAACGCATTTTAATCGTGTGATGGAATTTATTGAAAGTGCCAAATCCGAAGGTGCGCACGCCGTGACCGGAGGGCATGCAGTGACCGATGGCGCGCTGGCAGACGGGTGTTTCATAGCGCCCACGATTTTTGCCGACGTAACGCCACAAATGCGGATCGCGCGGGAAGAAATTTTTGGCCCTGTGCTCGCCGTTCGGCGGTGGAGTGACGAGACCGAGATGCTTGAAGAGGTCAACGGCCTTGATGTCGGCCTGACCTGTGCGATCTGGAGCCGCGATCTGGCGAAAGCGCATCGCGCGGCAAATCGCGTTGAGGCCGGGTTCGTCTGGATCAACGAGGTTGGCAAACACTTCCTCGGTGCGCCGTTTGGCGGCGTAAAACAATCCGGCATTGGCCGGGAAGAAGGTATTGGCGAACTGCTTTCCTTTACCCACGAAAAGAACATTCACATCAACCTGTCCGGCCAATAGGCAGGATAGTTGGAGACAGCAATGAACGATGATCTAGACCGCCCAATTCCCAGCGAAATCACAGAGCTTTTCGGCAGCGATGCCATTGCTGAGATGCTGCGCAAGCTCGACACGCCCTATGTGGCTCTCAATCCTGGCTCGAGCTTTCGAGGACTACATGACAGCCTCGTCAACTACCTGGGCAATCGCGATCCGCAGATGCTGTTATGCCTGCACGAGGAACACGCCGTTGCCATTGCGCATGGTTGGGCCAAAGTTACGGGCACACCATTGGCCGTGATCCTGCATGCCAATGTCGGTGTAATGCACGCTTCTATGGCCGTGTATAATGCGTGGTGCGACCGCGTGCCGATGCTGATTTTCGGCGCGACGGGTCCGGTGGATGCCGCCAAGCGCAGGCCTTGGATTGACTGGATACATACGTCGCGCGATCAGGCTGCGATCATACGGCCCTATGTGAAATGGGATGACCAGCCCGCATCGCTGGAGGCGTCATTATCTTCGATGTTGCGGTCTTCGATAATTACACAGACGGCACCCAATGCGCCAACCTATGTCTGTTTTGACGTGTCCGTTCAAGAAGAGCCAATTGACAAAATGCCGGAGTTCCCGGCGCCAGAGCGCCATGCCGCACCCCGAATGGTGCAATTCTCCGAATCCGATGCACGTTCAGTTTTAGATTTGCTGGAAACATCAGAAAAACCGGTCTTCTTGATGGGGCGGGTGTCGCGCGATCAGGCAGATTGGGACCGGCGCGTCGCGCTCGCGGAGCATTTCGGGGCCCGTGTTGTCACTGATATCAAGACCGCCGCAGCATTTCCAACATGCCATCCACTGCATTTTGGTGCACCGGGCTACTTTGTGTCGCAGGATGCTGCGCAGCGTATCGGTCAAGCCGATCTGGTTGTCAGCTTCGATTGGGTTGATCTTGGTGGAACATTGCAACAGGCCGATGTCGACCTTGAGCGCACTAAAGTTGTAAATATCTCGCTCGATTCCCTGCTGACCAATGGCTGGTCGCTGGACCACCAGTCGCTCTCACCTTCGGACCTTACCATGTTGGCGGACCCCGACGAAGCGATCCGTGCAATCTGTCTGGCAGCGGGGCTTTCAGATATGGCTGTTGGGAAAATGGCAATCGAGGCACCGGCGCGTCCCGATCATCATCCGGATGCTCAGATATCCATCGACTCTCTTTCTGATGTTTTGGCCGACGCGTTGAGCGAGGAAACCGCGAGCTTTTTACGCCTCACACTGAGCTGGAACGGCTCGAAATGTGATTTCCGCGGCCCTCTGGATTATCTCGGATATGATGGCGGCGCAGGCATCGGTTCAGGGCCTGGAATGGCTGTTGGATCCGCCCTCGCGTTTAAAGATTCCGATCGCCTGCCGGTCGCTGTCTTGGGGGATGGCGATTTCATGATGGGGGCAACCGCAATCTGGACGGCAGCACATCACAAAGTTCCGTTGCTCATAGTCGTCGCGAACAACCGTTCTTATTTCAATGATGAGGTGCATCAGGAGCGCGTCGCAATTGATCGGAGCCGGCCCGTAGAAAACAAACATGTCGGGCAGGCAATCGGCGAGCCGGACATCGATATCGCCGCGATTGCAGCAGCGCAAGGAGCCAAGGCCTTCGGGCCGGTGAAGACGATCGGGGAGCTAAACACAACACTCGCAGAGGCGATCCGTGCCGCGCAAGAAGGGAAAACCGTTGTTGTCGATGCAAGAGTGACGCCTGGCTATAACGACGACATGACCGACGGGATGACCAACAACTGATTTGAGTAATTCTCCCGTTTGGCGTATTCATCGCGAATAACATAGAATGCATGCAACGTTGGGTCGCAGGCAAAAATCGCGAACCCGGAGATGCACAAGTGACAGAATTACCCCCTGAAGGTAGCATTCCGCATTCGGCCGGACAGTCGGAAGAGCGAATTGCGCGGTTGGTTCGACTTGCTGCGCGCGCTTTCAACCGGTCTTTACAGATGCGGTTAAACACCGAGGGCGTGACGTTCGGCCAGTGGATATTTTTACGAATATTGTGGAGCCACGATGGCCTTTCACAGCGTGAACTGAGCGACAAGGCACACTTGACCGAGCCAACCGCGCATTCCGCATTGCGTCGCATGGAAGAGCTTGGCTTTATTGTTCGCCGGAACGTTGGCAGCAACAAGAGACGCCAACATGCCTTTCTGACGGAGAAGGGCTGGGATTTGCGCGATCGTTTAGAGCCAATGGCTGTTGAAACCAACGAATTTGCCATTGCAGGGCTCAAGGATGATGAGGTTACGATCCTGCGCCGTGCATTGAGCAAAATGATTCGAAACCTTGAACATGATGAAAAGGTTGGCGCTTCCCGAGGCCTAAAGATTCCCTCTACGCGTTCGCGCAACGGCCTTTGATCTGAATCCCCAGAAAAATTCTGTGTGCAGTCGATATTTTCGATTTTTGTTAGAAAATAAGATATCTAAATAGTTGACAGCGGCGCGATTTGATTAAATCATAGACGTCTAAGTATGTAGTCGGTCCGCCGACCGCTGAAAAAACGTTTTGACGGTTTTTGCCGCAAAGCAAACTGGGAGGAAGACCTAATGAGACTGACTGCACTGGCGGCTGCTATTAGCATCGCTGCAACAACGACTTTCGCCGTCGCGGAACCTGTGAATCTTACTTTGTCCGGTGGTAACCCCGGCGGGCTATGGTCGCTTCTCGGCGCTGGTATTGACCGCGCGACCAAAGTTGATGATTCATCTTCTGTCGTGACATATCAGGCGACTGGTGGTGGTTTTGCGAACATCGGTCTGCTTGGCACCAACCGTTCGGACCTTGGTTTGGTACATGACGCAGAAGCAAAAATCGCACTGGACGGCGGTGAGCCGTTCCAAGCACCCGTTGAGAACATGCGCGCCATTGGCTACATGTACAACTGGGCACCAATGCATTTCTTCCTCGAGCGCTCGGTTGCTGAAAAATACAACATTGACAGTCTTGACGATATCGCGACCAGCGGGGCAGCGGTGCGGATCGGGATCAACCGGTCCGGCAACATTACGTCAAACATAGCCCTGCATATGCTAGAATTGGTTGGTGTAACCGAGGAGTCACTTAGCAACGCAGGCGGACAATTTGTTCGCGCCGGAGCGAACGAGCAGGCCGATTTGATTCAGGACGGGCGCCTGGATATGATCACAAACGGAATTTTCATTAACCACTCTTCCTTCAGAGCTGTGAACGAAAACAGTGATGTTGTTTTGCTGGCGGTTCCTGCGGAGGTTATCGCCGCGACGAATGAAGCATTCGGGACAGGTACAATGGTCATTCCTGCTGGCAGCTATCCTAATCAAGCTGGCGATCTTGAAACTGTTACCCTCGGAGCACTTCTGGTCACCACAGATGCAATGGACGACGCAACCGCAGGTTCTCTGGCAAGCTCGCTGCTTAACCACATGGATGAAATTCGCGCCGTACACGGAGCCATGAAAGCGCTGTCACCAGAACTTCTTGCAAAGCCGAGCGTTCTTGAATTCCACCCAGCTGCAGCTGCAGTCTATAAAGAAGCAGGTTTGATCAAGTGATAGGTTCTCTTGTAGCCACCGGCCGCAGGCGTACGCTTGCGGCTGGTTCGCAGCGCACCCTGATTATTGCTTCCGCAATCTTTGCAGGTTGGGTCGTATACGCGAATTTGTTCACAATTTCCGACCCTCTTATTCTGGGCATTCTTTTTGTCAGCGGAATTTACACAATCTTGTTTGTCGCGATCGGTGCAACACCTAACGCGCCGAACAAAGTGCCCTTCTATGATTGGATTTTCACGCTACTCAGTATCTCGTGCGGTATCTTTTTCTTCTTAAATGCCGGGGCAATTTCGGACCGCATTAGCTTGCTCAATCCGTTCACGCCGGCACAGCTTTTCTTCGGAAGTGCTTTGTTATTCCTGACGCTGGAAGTGACGCGCAGAACCACAGGTCTGGGTTTGACGGGCGTTGTCGTCCTGTTCTTGCTATACAACCAGTTCGGATCTTACCTTCCGCCACCATTCGGACACGGCATATCTGAATATACTTATCTTCTTGATATTCTGGTGTTTACTACAGACGGAGTTTTCGGCGTTCCGATTCAGGTTGTGGCCAGCTATGTCTTTTTGTTCGTAATGTTCGGTACGTTTTTGTCGAAATCAGGCGGCGGAGAGTTTTTCTTTAACCTCGCGTCATTGGTCACCGGAAAATCGAGGGGTGGTCCAGCAAAGATTGCGGTTCTTTCTTCGGGTCTTTACGGAACAATGTCGGGAAGCCCGACTTCGGACGTGGTCGCGACCGGTTCGATTACCATTCCCGTAATGAAACGCCTTGGTTACAGTGCTCGTTTTGCAGGCGCGGTAGAAGTTGCGGCATCTACAGGCGGTAGCGCGATGCCACCGATTATGGGATCAGCGGCATTCATTCTCGCCGAATATACCACAGTCCCTTACAAAGAAGTTGTGCTAGCTGCGTTGTTTCCCGCCTTGCTTTATTACCTAGGCGTTTTTCTTCAGGTTCACTTCAGGGCCGTTAAGGAAGACCTCAGACCGTCCGATGGCGAAATTCCGACAGCTGCTGAAACGTTCGGGACAGGTTGGGTATTTCTCATACCTATCTTCGGGATAGTAGCAGCCCTTGTTGCAGGTTATTCGCCCACATTCACTGCGGGTGTTGGAGTATTGGCGGCAGTCATAGCCTCTGGCCTTCTGAAAGCCACGCGGCTTTCGCCATGGCAGATCGTAGAGGGGCTTGGCGAAACTACGCTTCGAATTCTTCCAGTGGCCGGTGCATGTGCCGCTGCAGGTTTGGTGATTGGTGGTTTATCGATGACCGGATTAGGTATGAAGTCAGCTAACGTGATCCTGACAGTCAGTGGAGGGCAGGCGGCTTTGACGTTGATAATTGCCGCCATTGTGACGATCATCTTGGGTTTGGGAATGCCGACTCCAAGTGCTTACATTCTTGCAGCAGTACTGGTTGGTCCCGCGCTGGCAAAGCTCGGATATCCGATTCTTCAAAGCCACATGTTCTTGCTCTACTACGCAATTATGTCTGCACTTACGCCACCGATTGCGGTTGCGGCGCTGGCAGCGGCCGCAATTGCCGATACAGATCCTTTCAAGATTGCATTTTCGGCAGTTAGGCTCGCAGCCATCGGGTTTCTTATGCCATTTGCGTTCATCTGGAACCCCGGGTTGCTTTTGCTAGGTGATTTTACGACGAACACTGTGGCTTTGATCGGTGGTTTGTTTGCTACTGCTGCAATAGCGATTTCCATCGAGGGCTATATCGGCGTAGCACTAAGTCCGGTGGAGCGAATTATCCTCGTGCTTGCTGCCATTGCCGCAGTGTTGCCAAGCATACCATTGGCGTTTGTAGGTATTGCCGTGATTATTGCAATGGCTGTGCGCTATGTCATGTTGCTTCGCAAGCAGGACCCCATAAACCTGTTGTGAACTACAAAAGAACGGCAGGGCACACTCCCTTTGCCTTGCCGTTCCAATCCGCGATTGGCCAGAACAAAAATGACCTCGTTAGACAATGGAGATAGCCGTGCCAGCAAAGAGTAAAATCACTAACGGCAAACAGGCTAGAGATGAATCAGACCTCGTAGAGATGCGCTCGATGCCTGTTTTCTGGAAAAGGTGGGCGGTGAGCATGCTCGCGGTCTATCCTCCGCTGGTATGCTTGGTGCTTGCCTCCAGATACGTGCTCGATTCAACGCCTGTGGTCCTTTCATTGTTCATCATCGCGACTTGCCTGACGGGCCTGACTACCGGTCTGATATTGCCATTCCTGAACCGTCAGCTTCACGACTGGCTATATCAATAAGGATTTGCCCAACTGTAATTACAGAAATTTTAAATTTCTGTAATTACAGTTCTCAGCTTGACATATAAACTTAGATAGCTAAGTAATTAATCAAACTAATGTAGTCACTTTTGCTAAGGAGGAACTTATGCTTACTCACGAAGAAAACGAGCTTCTTACACGTGTTGAAAACGATGCTCCCATGGCGCAGCTCATGCGTCAACACTGGACACCGGTGTGCCTTGTCGAAGAAGTCGATACACCCGACGGCAATCCTTTGCGTGTGGAGGTACTCGGCGAAACTTACGTTGCTTTCAGAGATACAAAAGGTCGCCTTGGGATGCTCGATGAGCTTTGCCCGCACCGCAAAGCTTCTCTCGTATACGGACGCAACGAAGATTGCGGGCTTCGTTGCTTGTATCACGGCTGGAAGATGGACGTTGATGGCAATGTTGTCGCTATGTCGTCGGAGCCCGAAGGCAGCCCGTTGATGGACAAGGTCAAGGCGCGCGCCTACCCGTTACGTGAATGGGGTGGTTTTGTCTGGGCATGGCTGGGTGAAAAAGACGACATGCCAGAATTCCAACCGCCCGCATTTGCGCCGGAGGAGGATACACCGGTTGCGGTACTCAAGATCCGTGTTCCTGCAAACTGGGCCCAAATCCACGAAGGTCAGATTGATTCTGCCCACTCTTCCTCTTTGCACTCGTCCACAATGAAGCCCGCCCGGGTCGAAAGTGCGTCGGCAGATGACAAGGCCTGGTACCGTCCCTCGACGGACAAGTCACCGCGCATGCAGACCGAAACGACGAGCTATGGTTTCCACTACGCCGCGATCCGCAAACCAATCAAGAATGCAAAGACGCACAACTATCTCCGGATCACCGAGTTCATCGCGCCTTACTACTCACTGATTCCGCCAAACAACAATTACAAAGTGGCCAGCGTGATCGTGCCAATTAATGACGACGAAACCGCATTTCACTTTCTGGCATTTGGTGGCCCCAATGTACCATCGAATGCCGAATGGCGCGCGTTTAACCACGCGGTTCCAGGTAAGGATGTGGACAAGAAGTGGCGGACCAAGCGGACACTCGAAAATGACTTCATGCAAGACCGTGAGTTGATGAAAGAGGGCCATTTCACAGGTGTTCCCGGTATTCCGAACGAAGATATCATCATGTGGGTGTCCATGGGCAGCCGGGTACAGCGTTCTACCGATACACTTGGCGCGTCCGACCTGGCGATTGTCGAGTTTCGCCGCTTGATGGCAGATGCCGCGCAGAAAGTGGCAGATGGCGGCAAGGCGATCGGAACGGAGTCCGAAATCCCGCAGGGGCAAATTGCGTCCCACGAAGGTGTTCATCCGAAAGAAGTCGATTGGCGTACACTTGTTTCTTCCCCGTCGGCAGATCAAGCCGCCGAGTAAGCTGTGTTTTCTAGGCCAAACTGCGCACCGACCTGTCAAAGGTGGGTGCGCAGTTTGTTTGCACTTGCGGAATGGCCAACCGATTTCAGCGAGTCTAGCTTAGACAGGCCGCTAAAGAATTGAAGGGCAGCCAATATGGGTGAGATATATGCACTACTTTCGGCGGTAAGTTTTGGCATCGCCGGTGCCGCTGTCGCCAAGGGTGCCTCCAAAGCGAAGGGCGACAACGGTGTCTTCCTTTCAATCATGCTTACGCTCGCCCTGTCGAGCGTGATCTGGCTGGCGTGCGGCATCGACCTCACAACCGTTGACGACACGCGCTCATTTCTGATCGGCATCGGGTTCTTCATCTCCGCGGGTGTATTAGCGACAGTTTTTGGGCGGTTGACGAATTTCCGGTCTATTGCGCTATCCGGTGCTATTCGCTCCAGCCTGTTCAGGCGGCTGATCCCGGTGTTTTCCACAGCACTTGCTTTTGTCCTGCTTCAAGAGCGTTACTCGGTAATGGTTCTTGTGGGTATGATCGTGATCCTGTGCAGCATCGCCGTTGCAATGTGGGTACGGGTGCCACAAATCTCCGCTAAAGCGTCCGCAATATCCACGGGTAATCTCCAGCTCGGCCTCTTGCTGGCAGCGGTTTCAGCCTTTTGTTATGCTCTCGCTTATATCGCGCGCAAATTGGCATTGGAGGACCTGCCAGACGCTGCCTTGGGCGCGCTTGTGGGCGCTTTGACCGGTGTTGTGTGGTATTTTATCGCGGCGTGCATAAGTGTTCGATATCGCATGGCGATAACCTCTGTTTTGAAGTCGTCCGGCATCTGGCAGTGGATGGCTGCCCTCGGAATGTCTTTTGGGCAAATCCTCCTGTTCTTTGCTTTGCTTTCGGCACCTGTCGCGGTGGTTGCGATCATTGGGTCGCTCGAGATGTTTGTCGGTGCATATTTTGCAGCCTTTCTGTTCAAGAGCGAACCTGTGCCGGGCCGCGCGATGATCCTCGCGACAATAGTCGCCGCGATTGGTGTTGCGATGGTAGCAATGGGTTAAGCTGTATTATCGACAGTGAATCTGTTGTCTTGACCCGTCCCACTTTCGTACGTCCCCGAGTCCTGGCGAAAATCGCATTTCACCCTCTACCTCCTCCCTGTGAGTGAAGTACTGGCGGCACTGAACCTTTCAGTGCCGCCTCTTTTACCTTTTTGATTTTCCCCTTTAAAAACATACACTTTTCTTTCATTCCTTCACCGAATGTATAATATAGTGAGTGGCTAAATGTGACCCACTGTGGCGTTTTCAGTCACATGAAACTTCGTCACCAAGTGGGTCTCAACATTCAGAAACTGCGCCGCGAACGCGGCATCAGTCAGGAAGATCTTGCGCTGATGGCGAAGGTCAATCGTGGCTATATGGGCAAGCTGGAGAATGCGAAGAATTCAGCCAGTTTAGACATGGTTGAGAGGATCGCGACGGCCTTGAATGTCGTGCCGTCTTGGCTGCTTGTCGGCGACGAGCCTTTCCAGTTTGTACAACGCTTCGATAAAGAAAAGGGAGTGTTTCGCCCAATGGAAATCGCCGATGAAAATTCAAAATCAAGCCCCAAGAAATCCAAACGCCTAAAGGCGAATATTGTTCAAGAAGGCGTCATTCTTTCCGACGAGTCCGCCGTTGTGGTTTGGAGCGACTACACGTGGAACAACGGCGAAATTATTCGATATTGGGAGAAGGGTTTGGAAAACATTCCAGAGACCATGATCACGGTTCGCGACATTGCGACTTCAAAGGTTCGCGAACCATGAATTAGTATCGAAACCACTCCGAGTGATCCATTGCACCCTCATAGTCGCTGTATTCCATCATCACAGCGCGGCCTGCCCCAAGCGTCAAAATACTCTGCCCGTTTTCAGACAGAATGGAACTTGGCCAAGGTGTATAGGAGCCATACTGGTGGCTGATGTACCTGCACGTGCGGTTTTCACCATCGCAAGATCTCAGTGACCAACTCCATTGTGGGCCATCGCGCCCGTTCGTGTAGGCCCCCTGCCACCACAAGACGCGGGTTTTCCTCAGCCAGGCATATTCCGACGTCGAAATATCCAGATCTGCTTCGCCGCCCGGTCCACCGAGTTCAACGGGAATAGCAGCATAGGTGCAAATTCCGAATGGCGGCCGACTGGGCCAGGGTGTGATCCGTAGGATCATCGTTCGAAACGCTGCCGCACAGACAGCACTCGGCGGAAAGCCACCCGCCATGCAGAGCATAATGGCGCAATCCATATCGTAAGCATAGGCCTTTTTCACCTGAACGGGGAGAATCGCTCCGGCCAGGACGCCTGCCAAAACCCACTTCTTCATGATTGTACTCTCGCAAAGTCACTTCAACTATAGGCAGAATACCGCCTCTTTCATCAATTTCAACGTTTTTTATATTTTGTCCTTTTTATATGTATTGACTCCAATCTTGTATTTTGTTTGGAATGATTAATGTAGAAGGTCTCTCAAGGGGAGAGACCATGCCGATAGCGAGACACCTTAGTTTGATCACCTTGGATGGTGTGAAGGACCTCATCGAGAGGAAGGTAGCGTTCAGCTGTCGGTATGAGCTTGTCGAGGTCACGGGAGATGGAAAGCCGCGCTATCAGTGCATCTACTCCGTGGGCGACGAAGAACTTATCCTCGTGGCGACTAAGGTCCAAAAGCACGGGCCCGAAGTACGCAAGTTCGCGATCTGGCCCGGGCTGGTTAATCACCATAACGCTTACGGAGACGGCCAGCCGGTCTCTATTGATCTTGATGTCAGTAAGCTGGATGGCGACGCCGTGCTCGGCGGATCTTCTGGTGATCAAGGGCGGGTTCACTAGATCCTCGAACTGGACGTTTCACGATGAACGGGACGGTGCGGCGACCGATGTAGCCGCTCCCGCGCGTTCAAGCGGCGCTCGGCCGGCAATTCTGGCCGCCATTCAGGCAACTGCGACGCGCCATCAGAATAACCGTGCGCTGTCATCAGTTGGTCTCACTGCCAGAGATTGGCACTTGCTGTTTCAGGCGATGATTGAGGCCGAAAGCGCCTACAACCCAACCGCACAAAGCCCCGTTGGTGCCTATGGCTTGGGGCAACTCATGCCGGCAACCGCGCGGGGCCTTGGCGTTGATCGCACTGATGTGTCTCAGAACCTTGATGGCGCTGCGCGTTATCTCCTCGCGCAGTTGGCAAGCTTTCGGGACATTGATCTCGCCCTTGCCGCCTACAACGCAGGCCCGCATCGCGTTGTCGAATACCAAGGCGTTCCGCCCTTTGCCGAGACGCGCAGCTACATTGCCCGCGTCAATAGCATTCGCGCCCGCCTTTCCACATTATCCAACCCAGATGCTTCGACCCGAGTTGCGCAAGATGCACCACGCGATCGACCGGCCCTTGTTCTCACCTTTAACTGACCCGCGAGGCTACCCATGACCAAACATCGAAAAACCCTTCAGCGCATAAAGTTGGGCCTGCTGCTCAGCTTGGCGGCCTCACCTGCCCTGGCTCAAGACCTCTCTCCGATCCAGACCATGCTGGAATCCGTTGAGTCTGCCTTGACCGGCCCCATCGGGATTTCAGTGGCAACACTTGCGGTCATCGGCACCGGCTTCATGTGTATGATGGGCCGCCTGAACTGGGGTTGGTTCGCATCCGTCATCATCGGTATCGTGCTGATCTTCTCGGCAGGCACCATCGTCGACGGGTTCGCGTGACCCGGTGGCAGAGCGATCCTCTCTCTTCTTAGGCCTCGCGCGGCCGCCAAAGTACCTAGGCCTCCCTGTCGGATACCTGGTGGCCTTGTCTATGGGGATCGTTCTGCCGTTCATCTGGACCAAGTCCTTGGTCTTCTTTCTGATCGGGATCATCGCGTATCCCATTCTCTGGTTTGTTGCCGACAAGGAACCGCATTTCTTTGAGGTACTGAGGGTATCGTTCGGCACCGTCCGCGCCACCAAGAACCGCAAGTTCTGGGGAGGCGATAGCTTTGGCGCTTGATCAAACAAAATCACGCCCCGTTGCCTCTGCGGTTCTGGAGGCCGGCGGACGAGACTTCGCCCGCGAAAGCTACCTTGGTGAGCATCTACCGTATTTTTCGCTGGTGGGCGACGATGTGATGGTTCTGCGCGAAGGCGATCTCATGGCAACACTGCGCCTTGATGGCCTGAACCCGATGACAACGCCCGACGGTCAATTGGACGCCCTTAAACGCGCGGTGGCCGCTATCGTTGCACAGACGGGCAACGTCTTTGGCTACTACATCCACCGGATATCCGTGCCGCAGGACCTCAGCCTCTCGCCCATAGATGGCGACAGCTTTGCCGCAGAGCTCGACAGGCGATGGCAGCGTCATATCAGCGATCTTCAACCCAAGAAGCGCCAACTCTATCTCAGCATCATTCGCCGCCCGAGTATCGGTGCGCGTTTGCCACTGATCCGCGCGCTTGCCCGCAAAGCCTGGGCGCGCGACCGCGATGCTCGGGTCCAAGGGCTCAATGAAGTGGTCGGATTCTTCAAAGTGGCCCTGTCTTCCGCCAACCCGGTGCGCCTTACGCGCGCGGGTGGCGAATGGCTCGGATATCTCAATGCGTTGAATGCAGGTAGTTTTGCACCCATCGGATTTGGTCAAAGCCCCCTGCCCCTGTCCCATACCTTGAGCAATAGCCGCGCGACTTTTGACGGCGAAGTGGTGACCATCACTTGCGCCACAACTGGCGAACAGAAGTTCGGATCGCTCTTCAGTATCAAAAGCTACCCGTCAATCACAGACGTCACGCTGCTCGACGCGTTGGATCTGCCGCTCGACATGGTCCTGACCAACTCCTTCTCGCCTATCCCAGGCAATATCATGGCCGAGCGGATTCAACGCATCATCCGCCAGATGCATGCCTCTGATGATGCCGCCGTCTCGTTGCGCGAAGAATTGGTCGTCGCAGCCGATGATCAGGAAGCGGGCCGCATCGGATTTGGTGATCATCATCTCTCCGTCGCCGTCTATGCCGATGATCGCGACACGCTTGAACAGGCCGCCGCGCAGATCAAACGGGTCGGCCAAGAAATTATGGCCGTGATCGTGCGCGAGAACATGGCGCTCAAGGCCACTTACTTCGCCCAATCGCCTGGCAACTTTGGCTACCGCGCCCGCAAAACGCCTATCTCATCCGTGAACTTTGCGGACTTCGCGGCGCTGCACGGCAGTGTTGAAGGTCGAAGCAGCGATCAATCCCCCTGGGGCCAGCCGATCTCCATCCTGCCGACCGTCGGCACTGCCGGATACCGGTTCAATTTCCACGAGGCGGGCACGGCCGACAAGGAACCAACCGTGGGCCACAGCCTCGTGCTCGGGCGTACTGGGACGGGCAAGACCGTCACAACCGCGTTTCTTGCGGCCCAATCTCAACGCGTCGGGGCGCGTCTGTTCTTTTTTGACAAAGACCGAGGGCTTGAGATGGCCGTACGCGCCTTAGGCGGACGCTATAAAGAGATCCGCGCAGGTGTGCCCACAGGTCTTAACCCTCTTGCGACCGAAGTTGACGAACGCGGTCGCGCGTGGCTCTCCGACTGGCTTTCAACTCTTTTGACCCGCAACGGATCCCTGACCGGCGAGCAGTCCCGCGCGGTGCAGAATGCCGTTGGCCAAAACGCGAATGCGGGTCCAGCCCTGCAGGATTTTGCCTCCTTTGAGACCCTGTTCCAAGCTTTGGATGATGAGGGCGAGCTGCAATCGCGCGTCGCTGAATGGGCCCCCGGCGGGCGCTACGGCTGGGTCTTTGATGAGCCTGAAGGTGGCGAAGCCATCGACATCTCCGGTGAAATCACCGGCTTTGATATGACCGAAATCCTCGACATGACCACCGAACGCATGGCGGTGCTCTCCTACATATTCCGCCAGATTGAGCGCGTCGTTGAGGACCGCCGCCCCACCATCATCGTGCTTGATGAAGCCTGGAAACTTCTGGACGATCCCTACTTTGGCGCACGCCTGGAAAACTGGCTTGTTACATTGCGCAAGATGAACTGCGTCGTGATCATGATGACGCAATACCCCTCGCAGCTCGAAGGCAGCCGCGTCGGCAAAACCATCGTTGAAACCGTCCCGACCCAGATCCTGTTTCCCAATGATCGCGCCAAACCATCCGATTTTGATTTCTTGCGCGTGAACCCCAAAGAGGCGGCCCTGCTCACGGAACCCACCATCGGGCAGCGCATCGCATTGGTCCGCTCGGCGGGGGATTCAGTCTTTGTGGATGCGGATCTGAGCGCACTCGGGCCCCTGCTCAATATTCTGGGCGGAGGCCGCATTGGCGAAAACCTTGTCGGGCCAGACTGGCGCACCACCGCTGATTTTTGGAGACATCTATGAGACCAACCCTTGCCCTCCTTGCCCTTGCCGCCGCTCTTTCAGCTTGCGAACGCTACACCGAGGCAACCTCCCCTTGCGTGGGCCGCAAAAACGCGGCGCAAGTGACGCGGTCTGCGCAAACCCTGCTATCCTTCAGCGCACCCGCGCAAGACATGGATTGTGAGTTCACAGCCATCGGGGCACCGGCCTCGTGAGATTGTCACTGCACATATCTGCACTGGTTCTCAGCGCGCTACCCGCGCTGGCCGCCTCGCAGGGCGTGCCAACAACGGATCGCACCGCGATCGCGCGCAATGTCTCGATCTTTGACAGCCTGCTTGAGGATCTTGGCGTGCAGAACGACATCGATAGTGTCGGCGCAACCATCGAAGAGTTGGAAGCCGATCAGCTGCGCGTCTTAGACGACATGGCCGCTGCCATCACCGGACCCGACTTTAATATCGCAGCCCTTGAGGGCAATGCGGATTTTGGCGCGGATCAGATCTATCCCGTGGCCCCCAATCATCCCATGGATGCGCGCCTCTTTGGGGAGGGGCGCGAAACCGTTGAGATGATGATCGTACAGGTCGCCTCGGAATATGCCGGTGCGCCGGGTGTGGCGCGCGCAGGGCTGTCGCCCACGCAGTGGCGCTGCCTGTTTCAGGCTCTGATCAAGCAAGAAAGCCGGTTTAACATCACCGCGACCAGCCCGGTTGGAGCCTACGGTCTCACCCAGCTTATGCCCGGCACCGCCTCGGACATGGGCATTAATCCCAACGTCCCTATTGAAAACCTGCGCGGCGGCGCGCGCTACATCACCACCCAGCTCAATGCCTTTGGCACCATTCCCAAAGCGCTGGCCGCGTATAATGCAGGCCCGGGGCGCGTGATTGAATATGGCGGCGTGCCGCCCTTTGCCGAGACCCAAGGCTACGTGCGCAACATCTCCAAGTTCTACA
>OJGD01000084.1_pt1 | contig 53853 bp, 40 predicted proteins | sample 1594571 | NCBI WGS metagenome assembly OJGD01 (sample SAMN05416771, study PRJEB24817) | seawater metagenome | isolation source: Sea water | place: Canada:Atlantic | collected 2013-11
GAACACCCCTTTAGTCAGACAGTTATTTACTGTCCGCTAAAGTGGTGCAGATCCACGCAGCGGAACGGAGGTCCCAGCGCAGCGACTACAGCACCTTGTTATGTTTGATTGCCCAATGCGTTCCTTGGACCAACAAACAGCTTAAATACAAAACCATTGCAATTACGCCAAGCAGTACAGGCCACGTTGCAACATACATGTGTGATGCTCCCTCATAGTACTCGGGGCGCTCGCGTACAACCAACAAATAGAACCAAGCCAACAAACCCAAACCAAGCACAAAATCTGATGCAGCACGATAGATATTGATACCAGCCAATTTGAAGTTTGTTTTAGCTGAGATTAAAAAAGCAACGGCTGCTGGTAAAGCAGTTGCGAAGCCAGCAAGTAAGGCTGAAGTAACAACATTCATGTGTATATCTGAAAAATTGGCGTGACGTAGAAAATCTAGTAGTACGTTCACGCCAGCCATTGCCATCAATACAGAGATCAATATTAGTCGAGGCATAATCTTAAATCTTCGCGAAAACATAACAGCGAATTCAAATGCGTTGCGCTTTATAACTCGTGTACATAGCGAGTCAAAGCATTGAGGTGGTTAAGCAGGATAATTCTATTTGAATCAGGGAGGTAGTAAACCTGAAATGATTTTTGCATTTGTGTGCGTCCTGCATTTGGCGTGGAATCCCTTAGCTCTGAGCATAACCACTTATCAATAAAAATCAATTGCTTAACTTAATTCCACCAGAATTAGTGAGCGCCATGCTGCTGAATACGAGTTTGACCGCTTTAATATTACTGACTACTGCATTTATGATCCGTATCTGGAGGCATTGTTATGGACGACATGAGACAACACATGCCAGAACGCGCAGCGAACATGCTTGGGGTCAGAGTAAAAAAATCGATTACAAGATACACAAAGCGTCATGGAATCTAGCAGGCTGAAGCTACTCCTGCACAATGGCAGGGCTTTTCACCCCAAACATCCTGGCACTAAAATCACGACATCTTTAATACCGCCTCGCACGCTTACAATTAGCTCTCACTTGGCGCCACAAATATCCCTTAACTCTGCACTTTCGGCACCAAATCTCCCCCCAAGACCCCCGCTTGATCAATCCACAAATGGGGCAAACCCATCTCATTCAGCCACGCCGGTGCGCCCTTTTCGCCCTGCAGCATGGCAACGGTTGCCGCTGTGCCCGCGAGCAAACACAGGGGCGCGACAACGGTGACGCCAGCCATGGGCTGATCTACTGGGCGGCCAGTGCGGGGGTTTAAAATATGGCTGTAACGTTTGCCGTCTATCACCATAAAGCGTTCGTAGTCGCCACTGCTGGCGAGGCCGCCAGTTTTTAGCGGTATTACCGCCATCGCTACGTCAGGGTCGCGGGGGTTGCGAATGCCGATCTGCCAGGCGCTGCCGTCGGGGTGTGGGCCAATGACCCGGATGTCGCCACCCAACTCTACTAAGCCGTGGGCGATGCCTTGTTCTGTGCAAATGGTGGCGGCGCGGTCGGCGGCGTATTCTTTGCCGAAGCCGCCAAAGTCTAATTCCATTCCCTGTTGAAGGGAGATATTGGGGGCGTCCCACTGCACCTTGTTCCAGCCCACACGCTTTAAACAAAATGCCACGGCGGCGGGGCTGGGTAACTGACCGAGTTTAAAATTCCACACTTCCCGAAGCACGCCTGAGCTAATATCAAACAGTCCGTCACTTTCGGCATAGGCGGTGGTGGCGTAGTTAATTAGCGCGCAGGTTTCTTCGTCAACAGCAAGCGGGGCTCCACCGGCTGCTGCGTTGATTCGGCCGACGACGCTGTCTTCGCGGTAACGTGAGTAGGTTTGTTCAATGCGGATGACTTCCGCCTTGGCGGCGTCGGCAGCGGCGTCAGCGAGCGCTTGCGACGCGGCGTATAAGCGCAGTTCGCAGGGGCTGGCCATCGCCGTAAAGGGGTAGTGGTAAAGCTGCACGCAGTGTCTCTCCATCAGTCAGTAAGGGAGCATACACACACCTACATTAAAGTCGCCAGTTAAGTCCCACAGAGAGAATATCAAATTCTACCAAGCCGGGGTTTTCCAGATCGACGGAATCTAAAGAATAATCTGCACTGGCCTCGTAAGTTTCCCACTCGGCGTGCAGATCCAAACTTTGCCAGCGCTTCTCTAAGCGCAGTTTTACGCTGATGGCGCCATAGGGCGACAGGCGATAATCCGCCGAGCCAAAACCGTCGCCCCGCGCCGAAAAGAAATACGGCGCGTAGAAGAAGGCTTGGGTTTGGCTGTAGTAGCGCAGCGACGGTGTGAACACCCAGCCGCCGGGAAGGTTTTGATACCAGGCCGCCTCTATGGTGCTAGAAGCTACTTCCCAATCGTCTTCAAAATAGCGGTAATCCAAATGCACCGCCGCTTTTAATTCCGGCAAGAAATGCCGCAACCTCAGCTGCGCCACAAACTGATTGCGGTCGTCAGGGCGGCTGTCGTTAATAGTATTCGCCTGATCATCTATCCATACTTTTTTGTAGGGATCAGACAAAAAACCGCGCTGTAAACTGTAACTAAGGCTGGCTTGCACCACGGTGGTTTTACTTAATATCTGCGATAGCCCCACAAAGGCGGTGGTGCTGTCGCGGGTCGCGCGAACAATGCGGTCTGGCAATATACTGCCGTCGGTCGGCTCCAATTCGTCGTCGCTGTAACCGATACCGGCGGTTAGGGTGAGCTGGGTATCGGGAATTTCATAGAGTGCTTCCAGTCCCGCGTTGACCGCGAAATAGTCTTTCTCGTCCGACACACCACCGATAAACGAAATCACGGTTTTGTCATTTAATAGATGATTAATCTTCGCCTGCAGGTCTTTGCGCTCTTCGTGAATGGTGGCACCGCTCATGACCTGCACCGGCCCATCCTGGCCCGGCAGAATAAACCACGGCGACGCGCCGCTCATGGTTTCGTACATGAATTCAATACTGGCGTCGGTATTCTCGCCCAGCGGTAATTGCGCTCGCACTTGCTGGGTGTCTATTTCATAACGCTCAAGTGATCCGCCAGACAATTTGCTGCTATCTAAATCGGCTTCGCGATAGGCAGACGCTTTGTATTGCACCACGGTTTCGGTCAGTACTGAGGCCGCCTGCACCGATGCGCTCATGCCCGGAATCGCCAATGCGGCGCTGGTCAATGCGGTAAGGGCGCGCTTATTTTTAACATTCAGACTCATCGCATCGCCCTTTAATTACAACCGCAACCGCCGCCACCAACAGAGGCGCCGCCGTTGCTGGCTTCTTTACTGAAATGCACGTTGTTGCGATAGGCACTGCCCAGCGCATCCGGGTCCCAGGCCATTTCGGGTCTGGCCAGATAATCCCGCTCCCACGCTTCCACCGGCTCTACCGCACAGCCAGCCAAAACCGACAAACAAAGAAGTAACAAAAGCACACGCATGTTTAAGATTCCTCGTCTAAAAGCGCCAACACTTCCTTGCGCAAACGCTCGGCATCGCCAGCGCGAAAGCCCTCATGCACGAGATGTACTCGCCCCTGCTTGTCGAGCAAAAATGCCGTCGGCATACCTTTCACGCCGAAGGCGGCGGGTAAGCTATTGTCAGGGTCGCGCAATACGGGATAGGTCACCGGGTAAGACTTAAGAAAGGCATCGGCATCTTTGCTATAGGCATCGACATTAATCGCCAAGACCGCAAAACCTTGCTCGCCCAACTCTTTATAAAGTGCATCTAGACTTGGCAGCGACTGACGACACGGACCACACCACGACGCCCAAAAGTCGACATAGACCACCTTGCCGCTGTAGTCAGCCAAGCTATGGCTTTGACCGTCGCGCATATCTGCGCGACTAAACTCCGGCGCCGTATCACCAGCCGTCAAGGCGACGGCCGCACTGACCGGCAGGCACAGTAATACTGTTATTAGTAGAGAACGAAAATCTGTCATGGCGTTTTATTAGATTATTTTATTTTACAGCCTAACAGCTGCTCATTCTGCCAAAGTGTTCGCGGAGGCCAGGCATTATCCGCACATGCCAAGTCTGACACACAATGCGCCAAAGTGCCTTCAAGCACTCAATAATAACGCGTCTTTGGGAATCGGCTTCAATTCCAGTATTAGATGGCTTATCTAAACTACGTAGACTTTGCTGCGCTACGGCGTGAGTTAGGGCGGCGTGAATAAACTCCATCAATACCCATTTTGACGCGATGCCCGTCATACGCAGGCCCACGATAAACAAACATTCTTAACCGACCTGACGCTCAGTATTTTCCCAATAGGGTTCACGCAAAATTCGTTTTAAAACTTTTCCCGATGGGTTGCGCGGCAGCTCTTGCACAAAGGTGTATTGGCGCGGCGTTTTATACCCCGCCAAGCGGGTTTTGCAGAACTCGATTAGCGCATCACCCTCTACCGCTTCGCCCGCTTTTAGCACGCAGACCGCTAAGGCAGCTTCGCCAAATTTAATATCCGGCACGCCGATGACGGCAACATCCTGGATAGCCGGATGACTGAACAAGGCGTTTTCAACTTCCGCCGGATAAATATTTTCGCCGCCGGAAACAATCATGTCTTTCACGCGGTCGCGAATATAAAAGAAGCCGTCCTCATCCAAATACCCCGCATCGCCAGTGTGCAACCAACCATCGACGATTGTCTCTGCGGTTTTTTCTGGCAGCTGCCAATAGCCTTGCATAGTCGTCGATGAACGCACCAGCAGTTCGCCGGTTTCACCAGCCGCCAGGGTATTGCCCTGCTCATCAACAATTTTTAACTCTGCGCCAGGCAGGGGTCGGCCACAGCTGCGCAGCAGATTCGGCTCCCCCGCTAGCGCGCGCTGATGATCGCTGGGCTGTAAACACAGCACCATGCAGCTCAGCTCGGTCATGCCAAAGCCTTGCACAAAATCGCAATTAAAAATCTTCAATGCAGTTTGCAGGGTTTCTAGTGAAATTGGCGATGCGCCATAGGTAATGCGTTTAAGCGAGGAGAAATCATAATCTTGAATATTGGGAACAAACGCGAATATCGCCTGAATCATGGCGGGTACTAAAACAATATCACAGCGGTCTGTGTTCACGATGGAATCCACCACCTGCTGGGGAATAAAGTCTGCCATTAACTCCACCGTCATTCCATTGCACAACCAATACAAAGTCGCCGCCATTCCCGCCACATGAAACATCGGCAGAGGGATAATGCCACTGTCTCCGACTTGACGCCGCGGGGTAATTTGACTGGTCATGATATAGCCGTCGCTAAGCTGCCTATGACCAACCATGACACCCTTCGGGTAACCGGTTGTGCCACTGGTATATAACTGCAGAACGGTATCTAGCTCGCTGCCATGATGGGGCGACAACAGCGCCGGATCAATTTCCAATTCCGCCAAAGCGCGCCAACCACCCTCGGCCTCGCCGCAGTGAAAGCGAAGCGCTATACCCGCAACCGCATCTGATTGCGCCGCCGCATTTATCAGCTCTTCATCCCCCACCACCAGCATTTCACTCTTGCTGTCGCTGAGTATGTAACTCAACTCCATAGGCGCTAGTCGATAATTTAGCGGGACCAAGGTGATGCCCGCTTTTAAGCAAGCCAATAGCAGCAGTGGATACTCAAGACTATTTTTTGCCAGCAGCGCCAGGCGACTTCCCGGCTTTAAACCAAGCCCTTGCAGACCCGCCGCAAACGCCGTTGCGCGAGCATTGAACTGCCCATAAGTGATGGCCTGCCCACCAAAGCGCAAGGCATTCTGGGTCGGGTAGTTCTGGGCATTGTATTCAATCATTTGGTGAATCAGCATCGTCGGCCTCTGCTCAGCTCATTATTTTCAGCGTGTCATTTTGCAATGCGAATGACATCGAGGATTGGTGAGCTGCGCCAAGCCTTGTCGCTGGGCGCCAAGGCGGACTCTGCGGCCGTATTCTGTCCGCTGACGCCATTGGACAAGTATTGTCGCGCCGCGACCTGTCTGCTTAAGAGGCATTTGCTTAGAGTGCACACGTAGTAGCCAAACAGTGAATGCCTTGCTGAGAACCCAGCTCAAATGCGCTGCTGTTTCGAGGAAGAATCTATGAAAACCTTTACGTTTGCGCAATCTGATTTCAATGACACTGAAGGACGGCGACTAAACAACACCCAGCTGTCGATCTGCTTTGAACAGGCCGGCCTTCGCTATTTGTCTGAAGTCAATTCAGCCCTGCCGAGCACCGAAGCTCGCAAGGGCAAGTGGCACGCGTCCTCGATGCAATTGGATTTTTTATCCGCAGCACGCGTCAGTCAAGACTTCCGCGTTGAAGTCTCGGTACTCGAAGTTCAGTCAGATAGCATTGAATTGGGCTGCCGCTTTTATCAAGACCAAAAGTTGCGCGCAGTGGGCAAAGCGCTGCTGAATTACGTGAATACGCAAACCCGCAATCCAGAAATATTAGAAAGCGATTTGCGCCAACATTTTGAACTCGAAGTGCTGCGCTTTCTTCGCATCAACGAACCCCGATCCGCTGCCCACGGTGGCGGACTCCAATTAATTCGAAACTCCAAGCTAGCAGGAAATTGATGATGTTTAATCAGTTTAGTGAACTCGACGCCTTTCGCAGTGAAGTTCGCGACTTTCTCGAGAGCGCCGCCACCGCAGAAATTCGCGAGGCGGGCCGCAAAACCACCAGCGTTTTCGCGCCCTTTAAACAGGCGATGGCCTGGCAAAAAATCCTGTATAACAAGGGTTGGGTTGCGCCAGCTTGGCCAGTTGAATACGGCGGCACAGGCTGGAGTATCCATCAGCGCTATATCTTTGTTGAAGAATGTAATCGCCTGGAATTGCCGCCGGTATTACCGCAAAACATTCAAATGGTGGGACCGGCCGTTATCGGCTTTGGCAGCGAAGAGCAAAAAGCCAAATACTTACCCGGCATGTTATCTGGCGACGATTTTTGGTGCCAAGGTTATTCAGAACCCGGCGCAGGTTCCGATTTAGCTGCGTTAAAATGCCGCGCCGACAGTGACGGCGACGACTATATTTTAAACGGCTCCAAAACCTGGACAACCTACGGCCACCACGCCAATAAAATGTTTGCGCTGGTGCGCACCAGCAGCGAAGGCAAACCCCAGCAAGGCATTAGTTTCCTGCTGTTAGATATGAACACACCCGGCATTGAAGTACGACCCATCATCGGTTTAGACGGCGAACCCGAGCAATGCGAAGTATTTTTCACCGACGCGCGAGTACCCAAGGCCAACCGTATTGGCGAAGAGAACAAGGGCTGGAGCGTTGCAAAATACGTGTTGGAATTTGAACGCGGCGGCAGCACCTTTGGCGCGTGGTTAACACCCGCGTTTGAACGCCTGCGCACGCGCTGCCGGCAGCGCAATGAGCATGAGCTGCGACTAATAGACGATGTCAGCGTGGCTCGCAAACTCGCCAAATTGGAAGTTGATATCAGCGCTGTTGAACACACCGAAAAACGCGTCAACGCCAATCTAAAACACGGCGAAAATCCAGGGCCAATGGCCTCGCTGTTGAAAATTCTCGGTTCAGAAGTTATGCAGCGCTTCTCTGAATTACAGCTCGAAATTTCTGGCGTAGATGCCCTGGCTCTGCAACATGCAGCGCTGCATGTGGGAAGCGACATCGCGGCCATGGGCAGCGAGGCGGACATGCTGGCGATGCCCTACTATCTAAACACACGAGCCGCCTCAATTTATGCCGGCTCAAACGAAGTACAACGCAGCTTGCTTGCAAAAGCGGTTATGGGCGCCTGATAAAGTCACCTTTTAAACTAGCGTCAAAACGCCAGGAACCGATTTAGGAAAAAACATGATTTATCAATACAGCGAAGATCAAAATGCGTTTAGAGACAGTCTGCGTCGCTTTGTGCAAGATCACTACGACTACGAATCGCGACGTCAGCGGGTAGCAAAATCCGCCGTGTTTAGCCCCGACTACTGGCGACAATTAACCGAACTCGGCGTGCTGGGTCTGCCTTTCTCGGAAGCGGATGGCGGCCTGGATTTAGACTTCCCCTACTTAATGGCCGTTGCTGAAGAGTTAGGGCGCGGACTGGTTTTAGAGCCTATACTGCCAGTCACCATTGCAGGGCGCCTGCTAGCCGCAAGTACTAATCGAACAGCGAAAAACCACCTTGCCGGACTGATTGCTGGCGAGACTTTAGTAAGCCTGGCATGGGAAGAAGCCAGTGCACGGGGTAATCCACTTCTAATACAATGTAAACTTGGCGCCCGTGGCGATGGCTATGTTTTAAACGGCAAGAAACAAGCCGTACTCGCGGCAACCGAGAGCCAACTCTATATTGTTAGCGCCCGCAACAGTGACGGCGAGCTTACATTACTACTATTAAATGCTGGGCAGACAGGCATTAGCCGGAGCAGCTATTTACTGAGCGATGGCAATAGCGCTGCGGATCTGAAATTTAACAATGTGGACGTGCCGGCAAACGCCATTATCGCTACCGGCACCGAAGCCGAAACACTACTTAAAACCGCCTTGTCGGAATTTATTGTGGTGATGGCGGCCGAAGCGATTGGCGCGATGGATCAGCTATTAAACATCACGCAAGAATTTTTAAAGACTCGCAAACAATTTGCTATGCCCCTAGCGATGTTCCAGTCGTTGCAACATCGCTTTGCCGATATGGTCATTGCCACAGAAAAGTTACGCTCACTACTGTGGGCCGCCTGCCAGCAATTAGGTGGCGAGCAGCAAGAAAAAGCGGTGGCACAATTGAAGGTACAGCTTGGCGAAAGCGCCCGCTATGTGGGCCAACAGGCGGTGCAATTGCATGGCGGCATTGGCATGACCGACGAGCTTAATGTCGGCGCCTATTTTAAACGGCTGACTGTAATGGAGTTACTCGCTGGCCAGCAAGATTATCATCTGGGCAAATTGGCCGATCTGGCGGTGGTTTCCTGACGGCGGCGGCGGCGCAGGGTTTCTGGCGGCGCGCCAAAGTAGTCGCAAAATGCGCGATTAAAATTGCTGGCGTGCTTATAGCCCAGCTGATACGCAATGGCCTTTAAGGGCATATTGCTACTGTGTAAATATTGTTGGGCCAGTTGCATGCGCACTTCTAAACAGACCTGCCGAAAGCTGTGGCCGTTTTGTGATAGATAACGGCGCAAACTGCGCGGCGCAATTTTTAATTGCCTGGCGGTGCCCTCTAGGGAGTAGGCGCAGGACTGCGGATTTTCGAGCAGCGCGCGCCTCACCCGAGCAGTTATATTATTGCCGCGATAGCCGTCCCCCAATAGCTGTTTTAACTCGCTAGAAAATGTGCGAATTAACTCTGCGTTACCCGACGGTATATTTACGTGCACCAGCGACTTGGGCATCGCCAAAACCGAGTGTGAGCTATTGAATTCGATCGGGCAGGCAAATAATTCGGTAAAGCGCTCTTTGTACTTTGGTGGCGGAAAATTGAAGGTGACGTAGCTCGGCGTCACCGCGCGGCCACCGGGGAGAATAGCCTGTATGCAGCGCCACACTGCGATCATACTCATTTCCAGAATCAGCTCGCTCTGCCCCCGCACCGATCCCGCCACAGTAAATACGGTGCGGGCGTGCTCGCCCGACATCACTATTTTATTGCGCAATAAATAGTTCGACTGATTCAAGGCGTGACTGGTAATTCGCGCTGCCTGCAAGACGGTCGGTGCTGTTAAAACAGCGTAGCCCAGCAAACCTGAATCGGTAATTTGAGCCTGGTCGCCAAGCTGCAATGCGATGTCGGGCACCGGCCCGTTGCGCAGTAGTGTTAACGCTCGCAGCGCAGCCTGTAAGCTGCGATTTTCAGTCGTCGCCTGCGACCAATCGGTTTTAATGCCACAATCCATTGCCACCTGGCGAATATCAATCTGGGGATAACGGGACTGCAAAATATCCCGTAGCGCCGCCAGACGCCGTCGCCCCATATGTTCCAGTTCGAAAAGCTGCACGTTCTGACCTTTCTATCGCGTGGCCGATAATGATAACCACTTGTGGCCGGTAATGATATTAATGAGTCGTTGCGGACAGTTTATTGCTGCTAATGTACTCCCCATAGGCGGCACCATGCCGCCCCAAGAATAACAATGCATCGCAGCGACTAAGCAATGTGATGCGCCAGAGGAGAAATGTTGTGCGTACACCCACCGTCTGCAACGAGTATCTACAAAGCACTTTAGAGTATCTTTACAACAACGGTATCAGCAAACAGCAGCTACACGCCGTAATGCGGCATACACCAGAAGAGCATCTCACCGACAATGGCCGTTTTCCGCTGCGCCTGTTTGAGATGTTATTAGATGCCGGCAGCCAATTGCTAAACGATTACTATTTTGGTGCCCACGCAGGCGCGCACAGCTCCAAGCAAGCCTGGGGGATGGTCAACTATTTGGGCATGAGCGCGCCCAGCACGCGGGAAGCGGTCAATGCAGTGGTAGATTTCTCACGTTTGCTAATTGATCACGGCGACGTCAACTTCAATCCCATTAATGATGACCTGGCGCGTCTGAGCTGGCAATTGCCGCCGCGCCAAGCGCCCTCAAGACAAGTCATCGAATTCTTTTTTACTAGCTGGTACCGCGCCAACAAAGCCTTGTTGGATCGTTGGTGCAGCAAGCGTGAAATCCATTTTTCACACCAAGGCCCTGTCGACTCAGAAGAAATCGCCCGCATTATCGAAGCCCCTGTGCACTACAACAGCCACAGCAACAGCGTGGAATTCGATAGTCATTTTCTGGATAGACCAACCCGCTTCCCGCATACTGCGATTCACCGATCGCTGGTGCAAGCCGCCCGCGCTGAACTGGCCAATCTGCAATTAGAGGACCGCGTTATTCGCGATGTGATGGACTGCATTGTTCGCCAGCTTCCCGAGGGCGTGCCGCGCTTAGAGGATGTTGCCGCCGATCTTAGCCTTGCGCCTCGCACTCTGCAGCGACGTTTAAATCACACCGCTACCAATTTTAAATGTCTGGTCGACGATGCGAGAAAAGAACGCTCACGCAAGCTTATCGCCGATCACGATATGGGACTTTTAGATATATCTGCGGAGTTGGGCTTTAGTGATCAAAGCGCTTTTCAAAAAGCCTTTAAGCGCTGGTTTGGGCAAGCCCCGGGCAGGTATCGCATTACCATGCTCGCTGTGGGCTAAACCCAAAAAAGAAAATTGCCCGCTCCCTGCCCCGTCTTTTGGCGGGGCTTTTTTATTAAAAAAATAACTATGTTGAGGTATTAACAAAATGCAAATTTCAGCCGCAGTAATAAAAGAACAAGGTGGGGCATTTTGTATTGAAGACTGCGAGCTGGATTCACCCAGGGCCAATGAAGTGTTGGTAGAAGTGGAAGCGGCAGGTATTTGTCATACTGACATCGCCGCTCGCGACCAGTATATGCCTGTACCACTGCCCGCCGTATTAGGTCACGAAGGTGTGGGCCGCATATTGCAGCTAGGTGAAGGTGTCAGTGAATTTGCTGTCGGTGATCGCGTATTAATGAGCTTTGGCAGTTGCGGCCAGTGCAAGAACTGCCTCCGCGCTGCGCCGGGATACTGCGATCAAGGTCTGGTATATCAAATCCTCGGCGCACGCACCGATGGCAGCTCACCCATAAGCCAACACGGCAACGCCATCACCGGCCACTTCTTTGCACAATCGTCATTCGCCAGTCACGCCATTGCCGCCACCCAAAACATGGTGCCACTCGCCAGCGATTTAGACCCAAGCTTAATGGCACCACTGGCTTGTGGTGTGCAGACCGGCATGGGATCGGTACTGCTTAGCATGGCCGCGGAAAGTGGCAGCAGCATATGCATTCTCGGCTGCGGCACTGTGGGCTTGTCTGCCATCGCAGCGGCAAAAATAGCGGGCTGCACTCCTATTATCGCTGTCGATATTATGGGTAGCAGACTAGACATGGCCCGCGAACTAGGTGCAACGCACTGCATACGAGGCGACCAAGGATCTCTGCTAAAGGCATTGCAACAACTAGGCGGTATCAACTATGCCCTCGACACCACCGGCGTACCCGCCGTTGCCGACGCGGCGTTTCAAACCCTAAAACCGCGGGGCTGTTTAGTCTGTGTCGGCGTGGGTAAACCTGGCGCACAACTCAGTATTGATATGGGGCTATTAATGGCTACCGGAAAACAAATACGCGGTGCCATAGAAGGCGACGCAGTACCCCGCGACTTTATCCCCCGCATGATTGAATTTTATCGCGCCGGTCAACTGCCGCTGGAAAAACTCGTCACGCGCTATGCCTTTGAAGACATTAACCAGGCGGTGGCTGACACCCTGAGTGGCAAAGTGATCAAGCCGGTGTTAGCAATGTCATTGTAATCCGCTATAGCAGTCTTTCGATTGCAGTCGGCAATTAATAGAGCCTCCGAATCTAGACGAGCGGGAAATCGCATCCCACTAAGCTCCACAATTGTGCGCTTGCAACGAGGCATACTTGCGATCAATAAATATCTAATGACATATCTAGCGAAGACGCCGACGACGTCCCTTCAAGGAATTGGCCAATGTTGGCATTCTGCCATGGGGATACCCCCTTAAATAAAGTCAGAACTTAGATAGCGCGCCGCGAATAAGGGCGCTAGACTCCAACTTCACCTAACAATTGCGCTTAGACTCTTCAAGTTTAGCTATACTTAGGTCAAAAAACATCTGCAACGTACTGCCGGTATTCAAAGTATCGCCTTTTAGAAGGAAAGATAAATGTGGTGCGAAACGTGATGGAACACTTCGATATCGCGGTCATTGGCGCCGGCCCTGCCGGCCTTAGCGCCGCGGCAAAGGCGGCTGAATATGACCTCGATTTACGCGCCGCCAACCCCGAACACAAGCCTAGCCATATACTCATTGAAGGCAGCCCCCTACACGCCAACACCATACAGCGCTACCAAAAAGGCAAGCATGTTATGGATGAGCCAGGCTACCTGGATCTGCGCAGCGCTTTAGAATTTACAGCCGGTAAGCGAGAACAGATCCTCAATTCCTGGGAGCAAGGCATTAAGCAGTTGGGAATTAACTTTCGAGCTAACTGCGAAGTCATCAACATTTCTGGATCGCGGGGCAGTTTTGAAATTCACTGCGCCGACGGCAGGGTCATCGCCGCAAACAATGTGGTGCTCGCTATTGGCACCCAGGGCAACCCGAGGCGCTTGGGTGTCGCTGGTGACAACACCCATTTTGTACAATATCAACTGGATGACCCGGACGAATACCACAACGAAGATATCATTGTGGTCGGTGCCGGTGACGCCGCCATAGAAAACGCCCTGGCGCTGGCAAAAAATAATCGGGTAGTTATTGTCAACCGAAAGAATGAATTCACCCGCGCCAAGCAGGGGAATTTAGACAACGTTCTGGAAGCGATAAACGATAGAAATATAGCCTTTTCCTGCCGCTACGATGCCTCGGTGAAATCACTAAGTGTGCCGAAGCCTGGAACTGCCGGTACGGTTGTGCTCAATACGGCGCGGGGCGATGAAACACTAGCATGTAACCGCATTATTGCGCGGCTTGGCTCAATACCGCCCAGGCAATTTGTTGAGAGTTGCGGCATCAGCCTTCCGAATGAAGAGCCGGAAGCGATCCCTGAACTCGACGGGCAATACCAATGCAATATTCCCGGTTTATATATTATCGGCGCCTTGGCTGGCTATCCGCTAATCAAGCAAGGTATGAACCAGGGCTATGATGTTATTGAATACATCAAAGGCAATCCGGTTAAGCCGGTAGATCATCCACTGCTAGCGCTTAAGTTTTCACTGCTACCCTACCTCGCCGATGTAGACGACATTCTCGCGCTATACCAACAGCGCGTACCGATGTTTTCGCGAATGAACGCCCTGGCGTTTCGTGAACTCATTATGGAAAGCGATATTAGCTACTCCGTCGCCGACACCCAGCAATTGGAAAACTTACAGCTGCAGGGGGCGAGCGTGCGCCAAGAGCGCAAGAGCGAGATTCAAGCGGCGCGGACAGTGGACATCGAGCGTCGAAAATTAGCCAATCTTCCTATAAAGCCCTTCGGTCAAATAAGCGAAGCCATTATTACCAAGGTCGCAAAAAGTGGCGATTTTATTTACCGCCACAATGACTACAGCAACTCCTTCTTCACCATTATTGAAGGTCAGGTCACACTTAGCTCTGCCGAGGGCTGCGACACGATTCTCGGGCCAGGCCAATTTTTTGGTGAAATGAGTTTGCTCTCTGGCCGTCCTCGCATCGGCAATGCCGTCGCCGGCAACGACACAATTCTAATAGAGACACCGCGCCGCACCATGGCAAAACTCATGGCCGCCAACGACGAAGTTGCCAAAGGTATTGAAACCGTATTTTTACAGCGTACTTTGCAACAATTTTTTACCCCGCAAGGCAGCTACGTCGACTTGCGAAATATTGCGAAACAGGTGAAAACATCACACTTTAATACCGGCAAATACATTTATAAAGAAGGCGACGGCGGCGAACAGCTTTATCTTATTCGCAGCGGCACTATTGCTCTTAGCCGCTTAGAAAATGGTAAAGAGATTGCCATCGGCCAACTGCATTCCGGCCAAATATTTGGCCAAATGGCCTTGATGGGCGATCCAACACGCCGCGAGTCAGCCTATGCGGCAGTGCGCTCCGAAGTCATTGAAATTAGCCAACAACCGTTTTTGGCACTGCTCAAAAAAGCACCGGAGTCCATTGCCAAATTACAGATCGAAACTTCAAAACAATTAAAGTCCACCGCGGAATTGGCAGCACTTCCGGAACAAGCTTCGCTGATGTCGTTTCTGCTCGACCAGGGAACGGGCGAAGGTACCAACGTCTTACTGATTGATGAAAACCTCTGTGTGGGCTGCGACAACTGCGAAACCGCATGTGCCGAAACCCACAGCGGTATCAGCCGCCTGGACCGTAAAGCCGGTGTGCGCTTTGCCAATATCAATTTACCCATTGCCTGTCGGCACTGCGAACAACCCCACTGCATGAAGGAATGTCCACCAAACGCAATCCATCGCGAAAGCAGTGGCGAAGTCTATATAGATGACACTTGCATAGGCTGCGGTAACTGCGAAACAAATTGTCCCTACGGGGTGATTAAGCTCAGTTATCAACTGCCAGAAAAGCCGCCTTTCCTAAGCTGGCTATTTGGCGGCGTGGGGCCAGGGCCAGGGGAAGACAAAAATGCCAAGCCCAGCAACGTGGCAAAAGAGATGGGGAAAAAGGCCGTCAAATGCGATGCCTGTGCCGATAGACCGGCGGGGCCTGCCTGTGTGCAGTATTGCCCGACCGGGGCAGCGCAACGAATGGAGCCGTCGGAATTTATAAACGTATTAAATCTTCGCTAGTGCGAATATATAGCACTCAAAAAAAGTATTTTTAAATACTTTAAGAGAAAAAAATAAATGTACGTCAACATTATTAACTATGCCAGACGGCGCTATTTTTGGTGGGCAGTAATGTTACTGCTAATAAGTAGCGGCCTGTATCTGAGCCAGGCAGAAACACTGCCGCCAAACGGCGGTAGTTGGCAGGGCTATGTATTGGGCAGCATCGGAACGCTGCTTATTATATGGCTGTCCTGCCTGGGTATACGCAAGCGCCGCTATGCGAGCAAAAGTGCTAACTTGCAGGCTTGGGTTTCTGCACACATATATTTGGGTGTTAGCCTTATCGGGGTCGCCACCTTGCATTGTGCATTCCAGTTTGGTCTGAACGTACATACCCTTGCCTATGTGCTGATGTGCACCGTCATCCTTAGTGGGTTAATCGGCCTCTATGCTTATCTCCGCTATCCGCGTCTATTAGTAGAGAACCGCGCCAACCAGTCCTTTGAGCAACGGCTTGAGTCACTGGCCAAAATAGACAAAGAGGGACTGGCACTAGCGGCAAACTGTGACGTTGAAATACAGAGCATAATTGCCAGCGCGATTGACCGCACCGCCATCGGCGGCAACTTACTTACCCAGTTTTTTGGCCGAGATCATTCCAGTGTCGCCATGCCAGTAAAGGACGCGGCAAGTCATCATACCCAAATGTTTGATAACAAAGGGCAGCAAACCGTCATCGATTTTTTGGTCGCTAAAATCCCCAATACTCAAAAACCCGGCGAAGCCGAGCGGCTGCAAAAGCTGCTTTATATTCTTGGCCGAAGACAGGAAATTCTGCGACGTTTGCGGCGCGAGCTCTGCCTGCAATTTAGAACCAAGCTGTGGTTAAGCGTACATATTCCCTTAAGCATCGCCCTATTAGTTTCTTTGTGTATTCATATTTTCACTGTCTTTTTTTACTGGTAAAGCCATGCTTATTCTCATACGAAAAACACGGCTTAAAAACGGCAAGTTCATTGATCAAAGTGACAGTGAGCTGGAAGCAAGCCGCATTCGAATCGGCAGTGGCAATCACTGTGATATTCAATTATTTGGCGACGACATCGCCGCCGAGCACAGTGATTTAAGTTTTATTGATGACGGCCAACTAAAAGTAAGTTGCCGCGCCAATGCCAGCGTTGCTATTGGCGGCAAGCATCTAAAACAGGCGACCGTCGGCCTGGGTGACTGGATTGAGATTGGCTCGCACAAAATAGCCCTGAGCTCACCGCCACCCGGCTTTGACGCCGCTATAGAAGTGCAGATCGACGCGGACAGCCAACCTTCAATTCACACTCGTTATCAGCAGGAAATGCGCCTTAAACTTCCCAGCAGTCGCCGCTGGAGTTACGCACTCAGCTTTGTCATTTTGGCGATTGCCTTAGTTTTTCCGCTATTACATTACCTGCAGCCCGACACGGCCAAAGCACTACAAAAACTTGGCGCGCCCAGCGATCAAATTTGGTCCTCAGGCCCGCTATCAAGTCCCCATCATTTGTCAGGGCTAGTCGATAATTGCAGCAGCTGCCACATCAAAGGCTTTCAAAAAGTGGACAGCGCAAGCTGCCTTAATTGTCACAGCGATACCCACCATCATTTCCCTGCAAATCACCCGTTTACCAGCGGTGCCGATAGCTGCCAGGCTTGCCACAAAGAGCACAACGAACCCCAAATGCTGATTGTGCAAGACGATATGCTATGTATCGACTGCCACAAAACGCCGATAAACAATATCGACAGCAGCGGTAAAGTGATTGGCGAAATGGCAGCGGCTACTCACTTTAGCGCAGGCCAACACCCGGAATTTCTGCCGACTTTATTGCGGTCAACAGGGGGAGAATGGTCGCGAAATAAAGCCTTATCTAGTGCCGGGATTGCCGAGGAGTCCAATCTTAAATTCCCCCACGAACTGCATCTCAATGTTGAGAAAGTGGGTAAAGCACTTCCCGATAGCGAGAAAAAGGAAGCGCTGATATGCGGTGACTGCCATACCGCAGCGCCAGATGGCGAACACTTTTTACCAATCACCATGGAGGCGAATTGCGCAAGCTGTCACAGCCTGGATTTTGACGACGCCAATCCTCAGCGGGATTTACCCCACGCCGCGCCCGAGCTAGTTCGCACTTATTTACACGAGTTTTACATTAGTCAGGCTGCTCAGCAGCGCTACGCAAAGCCGCAGGAATCTGAGCGTCGTGTCCCTGGTCGCGACACCTCGGCGCGCTGCGAGAAACAAGATCCACTAAAATGTGGCAGCAGCTGGGCAAACGAGGAAATGGAGCGGCTATTTAGCAAAGGTGGATGCGTCGATTGCCACGAAGTTTACCAGGATGAAAATGCCGAAGGCGACACGCAATGGCAGGTCAAAAAGGTAAAACTCAACGACGACTGGTTTCCCGCCGCCCGCTTTAGCCACACCGCCCACCGCATTATGTCGGCCAACAATATGGGCGAGGAAAGCTGCGCAAGCTGTCATGACGCAGCAGCGTCGAAGCTGAGCAGCGATGTACTAATACCCAAAATGGATGTGTGTCTCGCCTGCCACGAAGGCGGCGCAAAAAACAATATTGCACTGCAATGCATTGATTGCCACGCCTTCCACAATATTGCGTTACCCAATATGACCGCCCCCGCCATCACCACCCCCGCAAAGGGAGACGGCAAATGATCGTTCGCAAGCGCCATTTGCTCGTGTTGGGCGCACTGCTCGCGCTGGCTGCCTGCAAGGGCGGTCGCAATGATCAAGACGGCGCGCGCGGCAGCAATGCCAACACCCAATGTGATGGCAGCTGTGCCAGTGCCACTAGTTTTCTGAGTAGTAACGACGTCGAGTTGATCGTTCGCCAAGCGGTTGCCCAAGCGCGGGCACTGAATGTTCCCGCCACCATCGCCGTGGCAGATCGCAGCGGCAATATACTCACCGTCTTTCGTATGGCTAACGTGCTCGCCAATGGCGACCGCAAGCTCACCTTAATATCGAATCAAGACACCGTCATCAGCGGCGGCTTGGAAAGGCTAGAGCTCCCGATCTCTGCTAGCGCTGGCGGTGATGCGCTCGCAGCAATGGCAAAGGCTATTACTGCGGCCTACCTATCAAGCGAAGGCAACGGTTTTAGCACCCGCGTTGCCAGCCAAATTGTGCAAGAGCATTTTAATCCCGGTGAATTCAATCAACCCAGCGGCCCCCTTTTCGGTGTACAGTTCAGCCAACTGCCCTGCTCTGATTTTGTCTTAGACGCCAGCGACCCCACCCTTTTGATCGGCCCCAAACGCTCTCCGCTTGGGCTGTCGGCTGACCCCGGCGGTATTCCGATCTATAAATTCGGCACCCCGGTCGGCGGCATCGGCGTTATCTCTGACGATTTTATTTACGGCATCGACCGCAACATCAGCAATGTCGATTTTGATAGCGACGAATTGATTGCCCTGGCCGGCAGCTTTGGTTTTGCGGTGCCGGCCAACCGCCAAGCTGACCGGATCACAGTTGATGGCAAAACCCTGCGTTTTGCCGATGTCGATTTCAGCGCCATCGACCCCAGCGTACAAAATGCCCCCGCGCTGATTGTAAATACCGACGGTAACTTTATCGGCGTTAAGGATTACTACGACGCCAACGACGGCTATCGCGCAGGGCAGGCTTTTGGCCAGCCAGGCTCCGGGATTCGCTCCGACAATAATGTGCGCTTTCCAAACCGCGACGCCTTTGTCTTCGTTGATGAGAATAATATCGAGCGCTTCCCACCCACGGCGGGCTCCCAACTAAGCGCCGTCGAGGTGCAAGAAATTATCGATCAAGCCCTGGCTGTTGCGAATCGCGCCAGAGCACAAATTCGGCAACCACTTGGCTCCGCTGCGCGCGTCACTATCAGCGTGGTCGATACCGACGGGGCAATACTGGGCATTGCCAGGACCCGCGACGCGCCAGTTTTCGGCGCCGACGTATCGCTACAAAAAGCCCGCACCGCAACATTATTCTCATCCACTGATGCCGCGAGCTTTATTACTGCCTTGCCAGATGTCCAATATTTAACCCCCGCACTCGCGGCGGCAAACACCATCACCTTAGGGGATTACGTTCAAAATGTGATTAACCTGACCGGCGACGCAACTGCCTTGAGCAATGGCATAGCCTTTGCCGATCGTTCAGGTGGTAATTTATCTCGACCTCACTTCCCAGACGGAATCGACGCCAATGGCCCAGGTCCCTTTAGTAAACCCGCAGGTGAATGGAGTCCGTTCTCTACCGGCTTGCAACTTGATTTGAGCTTTAACGGTATTGTTAGCCACCTGCTGTATTTAATGGGTGGCGCCCAGGATGTTGAAAAGAACTGCGTAGGCCAAGCATTCGCTGGCACCACCAGTTCAGCGGCTCCGCGCCTCGCCAATGGCATACAAATATTTCCCGGCAGTGTACCCATCTATCGCGGCGACCAATTAATTGGTGGCATTGGCGTGTCGGGTGATGGCGTGGATCAAGACGATATGATCGCCTTTTTGGGTGTACATCAGGCCGGTGAAATTCTCGGTACCCTTAACAATGCGCCGAAAGAAATAAGGGCAGATCAACTTGCGCCGCGCGGCCAGCGCCTGCGCTATATCAGCTGTCCACAAAGCCCCTTTAACAATAGTGATGAACAAAATGTTTGCGCTGGAAAATAAAAACATACGCGCAAAGCGTGCCAAATACCTGCCACTTACGATATGTGGTAGCTCACTGCTATGGCTGACGTGCAGTCAGCTATTATTCGCCCAAGAAAATACTAAACAACGTCTCAGCGCTCTGGATTGTCTAGAGAATGAAGCAACACCACGTGTGCCGGGACGGGCGGAAAAATGCTCGCGTAAAGACGAGCGCAAGCCTCGCATTCCTATTCCTAAGCTAGACGACTTCAGCCCCGCCACCGCCATACCCGACCGCTGGCGTATTGTTGAAGCGCTGGGCTATGAAAATAATTGGTACGACCCCTACCATCGCAACACCTTAAAAGCTGACACACCTATTCACGACGACTGGTTTTTCAATTTGAGTATCATTGCCGATACTGTTTTTGAATATCGCGATGTTCAAACCCCCGTCGGTATCCAAACCACGGCGAATGCGGGTGATTTGGATTTGTACGGCGGCACTAAACAATCACAATTTATTGAAAACCTGGCGGTGGAATTAGTGTATTACAAGGGTGATACCGTGTTTCGCCCACCGGACTACGAATTTCGATTCACACCGGTATTCAACTACAATGCCACCAAATTAGAGGAAGTGCTCGGCATAGACGTCAACCCCGCCGAAGGGAAAACTCGCTACCAAGATTTTGCCGGTCTGCAAGCCGCCTTCGTCGACGTGCATTTGCGCAATGTGTCTGACAACTACGACTTCGACAGTGTGCGCCTTGGTATTCAGCCATTTAACGCTGACTTCCGCGGCTTTCTATTTCAAGAAAATCAATTCGGTCTCCGCCTGTTTGGCACCCGCGAAAACAATATAATTCAATACAATTTAGCGTGGTTTCGGCGCCTGGAAAAAGACACCAATAGCGGTTTAAACAATATCGGTGAAACGCCTCGCGACGACGATATTTTTGTCGCTAATCTTTACTGGCAGGATTTACTTGCCCTTGGTCACACGTCGCAATTTACCGTCTTGTATAATCGCAACCGCGAGAAGGACTTTTTCTTCGATAAGAACGGCGTCATCCAGCGACCTGCCTCGATAGGTAGCGAGCGCCCACGACACTACGACGTTGTCTATTTTGGTCTAAATAGCGATGGTCACCTAGGCCGCCTGAATATCACCACCGCACTTTACTATGCGATTGGCAAACAGGAAGACGCCCCATTCAGCAATGACGACGCGGATATATCAGCTTACTTCGCGGCCGCCGAATTGTCCTTTGATCAGGACTGGATACGTTGGCGCGCCTCGTTTTTATTCGCTAGTGGCGACGAAGATCCCTACGACGACAAGGAAACCGGCTTCGACGCTGTCGTCGAAAACCCGCTGTTTGCCGGCGCCGACACCAGTTATTGGATACGCCAGGCAGTGCCACTGATCGGCGGTGGCAAAGTCGCGCTCTCTAGTCGCAATGGTGTTTTAAATAGTTTGCGCGCGTCCAAGGAACACGGCCAATCCAACTTTACCAATCCCGGTACGGTGTTGTTTGGTATAGGCGCAGATTTCGACGTACTGCCTGAGTTGCGGATTAGCTTTAACGCCAATCAACTTTGGTTCGACGATACCAGCAGTTTAGAAGTCGCTCGCCAACAGGCAAACATTGCAAACAATATCGGCCAGGATTTGTCGGTCGCCACCATTTACCGACCCTTTATGTCGCAAAACATTGTGCTGCGCCTGTCCTATGCCGTGCTTTTACCCGGAGAAGGGTATCAACAACTCTATTCAGACCACTCCCAACAATCGGTGCTTTTTAATGCTATTTTCACTTACTAAAACACCGATCATTTCGCTGCTGGCATTCTGCTGCTGGGCTTTTTGTCAGCCGGTATTTGCATCCAGTGGCGAGCATGCCACTGAGCGTGTTTACCACACCGCGCCGCCAGCACCTGCTTTTCAAACCCCGGCAGATGTCGAGCAAAAAAGTGCAGGTTGCATCAGTTGTCACCGACAAAGTGACAGCCACAATATGCACAATAACCCGGCAATCAATTTAGGTTGTGTAGACTGTCACGGCGGTGACGCCAGTATTGCACTCGCCAAAGACGCGCCACTTGAGCCAGCGCTGATGTTGCCGTTGCTTGAGAAAGCCCATGTCTTACCGCGCTATCCCGACAGCTGGCACTGGCCCAACTCTGCCAACCCCGAGCGCACTTACACTCTGCTAAATAAAGAAGCCCCTGAATATATTCGCTTTGTAAATCCCGGTGATTTCCGTGTGGCCAGCGAAGCCTGTGGTGCCTGCCATCAACATATTATTGAAGCCTCTACCCGCAGCTTGCATGGCACCGGCGCTATGTTCTGGGCGGCGGCCGCTTACAACAACGGCATACTTCCCTATAAGCGCTCTATTCTCGGCGAGTCCTATACCCGCGACGGTAAAGCCGCATCGATTACCGCCGCCATCAAGCCCACGCCGGAAATGGCGGAAATGGGTATTCTCGATCAAATCCTTCCGCTACCTGCATGGGAAACCGTCAAGCCCGGTGATATTTTCCGGGTCTTTGAACGCGGCGGTCGCAATATAATTAACCTATTTCCTGAAACGGGAATTCCAAATGCACTGGGCCAAATTCAACGGTTGGAAGAGCCCGGTCGGCCAGATTTAAAACAGTCGAATCGCGGCCCAGGTACCGGCGGACGAATTGCTGTTCCGCTCATCAATATGACCAAAACCCGCCTCAATGATCCGCTGTTTTGGTTTTTGGGTACCAATGACCAACCCGGTGACTACCGCAGTTCTGGGTGCACAGGCTGCCATGTGGTGTACGCCAATGACCGCGAGCCCCTGCACTCTGGTCGCTACGCCGCCTTTGGCAATACCGGTAAAAGCCAGAGCGTCGACCCCACCATTGACAAATCTGTCTCGGGCCATCCCATCGAGCACCGATTTACCCGCGCCATTCCCACCAGCCAGTGCATGGTCTGCCATATGCACCAGCCCAATATGTTCGTAAATTCATTTTTGGGTTACACCATGTGGGATTACGAGTCTGACGCGCCGCATATGTGGCCTAAAGAGCAGCAATACCCAGACGCCGCCACCAAGCGAGAAGTTTTGGATCGCAACCCGGAAGGCGCCGCGCCAAAAGGTAAATGGGCTGATGTCGATTTTCTGAAAGAAGTATCAAAGCTCAACCCCGAACTGGACGATACCCAGTTTGCCGACTACCACGGACACGGCTGGAATTTCCGCGCCGTATTTAAACGCGACCGCGAGGGCAATTTATTAGACGGCGACAACAATATTGTCAGCGATGAAGATCCCGATAAATTTGATAAAGCGGTACACATGCGCTCCATTCATGCTGAAGTCGGTATGCACTGCGTCGATTGCCATTTCAACCAGGACAATCACGGCAACGGGCATATGTATGGTGAAGTTGCCGCCGCCGTCGAAATCAGCTGTGTAGATTGTCACGGTACGGCGAGCAAATACCCCACCCTGCAACCTTCCGGCCCCGCCAGTAATGCCAGTACTACCGATCTGAGTTTGCTGCGTAATCCCGACGGCCGCCTGCGCTTTGAATGGGTAGACGGCAAACTCATGCAGCGCTCAATGCTTAACCCCGAACTTGAGTGGACGCTTTCTCTGGTTAAGGACTCAGTAAACCCCGACAACAACAGTTACAACCCCAAGGCCGCACGCGCTAAGTTGATGTCAAAAGACCCCAGCACTCAACACTGGGGCAGCGATGTAGACCCCGACACCGCCGCGCATAACTTTGAAGAAATGGAGTGCTACGCCTGCCACACCTCCTGGACTACCAGCTGCGGCGGCTGCCATTTACCAATACAAGCAAATGAAAAATCTGAACGCCATCACTTTGAGGGCGGCGAATCTCGCAACTTTGCCACTTACAATCCGCAAGTTGCTCGCGATCAAATTTTCATGTTAGGCAAACGCGCGCCTTACAAGGGCGGAAAATATGCACCGGTGCGATCCTCATCCGCACTCGTTCTGTCGTCTACCAACGCCAACCGCGAACGTATTTACATTCAACAAGCACCCATATCGGCAAGTGGTTTTAGTTCGCAGGCATTTAATCCGCACTTCCCACACACCGTGCGTAAGACCGAAACCAAAACCTGTAGCGACTGCCATTTGGCGGCGGAGAAAGACAATAACGCCGTCATTGCTCAAACCTTAAGCCTCGGCACAAAATTCATCGACTTTATTGGTCGCAATGTGTGGCTCGGGGAAGAGCAAAATATAGAAGCCATTGCGGTTACCGAGTGGGATGAGCCACAGGCGGTTATCGGCAGCTATTTACATCGCTTTGCCTACCCGGATTTTTACGCCACCCACCAAGCGCAAGAGCAGCAATTGCAAACCGCGCACGATCACCGTGCAGAGCGCAGCCAATGTCTGCAACTGCGCGGCGAGTATTTATATATCGCCGAAGGAAAGAACGGATTCAGAGTGCTCGATGTTGCCTCGGTCGATAATAAGGGTTTCTCTCAGCGCTTAATTACCGCCCCATTTAGCAAGTTGGGGCACGACGCAAGAGTCAAAACCAAGAATGCAAGCTGCCTTGCACTACCCAGCATTCAACCCATTGCGCCCGATCGCAATCAGGGTGAGTTAATGCGCGTCGAGAATAAAGAACAAGCCTTTCACCCACTCTTCAACTATGCCTTTATCACCGACACCAAGGAGGGTTTGATTGTTGTCGATGTAAATACCTTTGCCGATGGCGAGCCGCGCAACAACTTTATTAAAGCTGCCCTGCGGTGGAATGCCGACGGTGAATTGAGAGGCGCGCGGCACATCACCATTGGCGGCCACTACCTCTATATCATTGCCGACGCCGGCCTCGTCGTCGTCGATATTGATTCACCGCTAAAACCGAAGGTGCTGCGCACCATTGCGCTCAATGACGGTCGCGCCTCAGCCCTGCAATTCCGCTATTTATTTGTGAGTGATGCGGACGGCATCAAACTGGTTGATGTGACATTGCCAGAAAAGGCTAAGTTACTTCCCGAGTCTAGCCTGCCGCTTGCAGATTCGCAGAAAGTGAGTTTATCAAGAGGCTATGCTTACGTTGCGGCCGGAAAGCAAGGTCTTGCCATTGTTAACATAGAGCGGCCAGAAAAAATGCACTTGCAGCAAATCTACAATGGCGACGGGCGCTTGCAGGACAGCCGAGACGTCGTGATCGGCACGACCAATGCCTCACTCTTTGCCTATGTCGCCGACGCCAAAACGGGGCTTAATATTATTCAACTAAGTTCGCCAGAACTGCAGCCTAAGTTCTATGGCTTTAATCCTAAGCCAAATCCACTGTGGATTGCCGGCAAGCAAACTGCCAGCCCCGCTTTAAGTTTGTCACGTGGACTTGAGCGAGATCGCGCGGTAGACGAAAGCGGTAGTCAAATCGCCGTATTTGGACGACGCGGTGCACGCCCACTTAATCTAAACGAAATGCATAAACTCTATTTAGATAAAGATGGCAAACCGTGGTTTGTAGAAGACACGCCGAGCAAGGCACAATCGGGAGCAAAGCATGATTAACGCTAGCCTAGCCACGCTTATTCGGATCTCCCAACTCGTCCACCTTGTTGTTGTGGTCACACTTAGCTTAGGCGTGGTCTCCGCGTTTGCGACAGAAATGAGCAGTGGCAACGACATTCATAGCGAAGCAAAACATCTAGGCGTGGCAAGCTGTGCTAACAGCGTTTGTCACGGCCGTGCCGTGGCTGTTGAACACGGCAATATAATGCAGAACGAATACCGCACTTGGGCAAAGTACGATCATCACTCGCGGGCCTATGCTATTTTGAAAAACGCGGATTCAAAACGCATTGCCGCCAATATGGGGATTAGCGATCCAACCAAAGAACCCGCCTGTTTAGCCTGCCATGCCGATACCACCCCCGCCAACTTACAGGGCGAGAAATTTCAAATTTCAGATGGGATCGGCTGCGAGGTCTGCCATGGCGGTGCAGAAAAATGGATAGACTCTCACTACGGTAACAATACAAACGCGGACGCTGCAGCTCTGCATCAGGCAAACTTGAAGAATGGACTACTGCCAACAGAAAACCCGAGCTTTACCGCAACGCTATGCCAATCCTGCCACCTTGGCAATACCAATCAGCTCGCCAACCACGAGATGATGGCCGCTGGTCATCCCCGCCTGCGCTTTGAACTGGATACCTGGCTGGCCTTAATGCCAGCCCATCATCGCGAGGACGCTGACTACCATCAGCGCGGCAAAGCTAGCTCGGCATCGGCGCGCTGGCTAGAGGGCCGAATGCAGGCGGCGCAGGACTCGCTTAAGCTATTAGAAAAACACAGCATGCCAGACGGCTTATTCCCCGAACTTGCGGTGTTCGATTGCCACTCCTGTCACCGTCCAATGGACACCCAAATACAACGGCCATTAGAAGACAAAAAGTTACTGCCCGCAGGCTCGGTGCGTATCAATGACAATGCCTTGCGAACTCTGGCCACCGTCGTGACCGTGCGCGACCAAACCTTGGCTAAGGAGCTTTCAGACGCTATTCGTCAGTTAAACCAAGCTACCGTCGCCAGCAAAGAAGCGCTGCAAGCCAGCAGCCGCAATCTCGCGACGCTACTCAAAAAATCCGAACACACCATGCTGACCTCGCCGCTCAGCAATAGCGAACAACAGGCCATTACTACGGCCTTACTCAAGCAAGGCGCAAGTGGCGACGTGCGCGATTACGCCGATGCTGAACAACTATTTTTAGGATTACAGCTACTCAGCGCGAACAAAAGCAACTCTAAAGTAAGCGCTAAGCGCTATGATGACATCTTTGCCATTCTCAACGATGAACAGAATTACACCCCCAGCAAATTCAAAGCAGCCGTTCAAAAAACTCTAAAAGCTGCCACGGAGAAGTAATACGATGATTCGCATTCTGGGCAAAAGCAATATCGCCAAACGCGCGACTAACGAGGATCGTTTTGTCGCAGACAGCGCCTGGGGCATTGCCCTAGTTGCCGATGGCATGGGTGGCCCCGCCGCCGGCGAAATAGCCGCCAGCATCGTCGCCAGCCAAGTGACAGACCAACTCGACCAAGGGGCTTCGCTGCCCAAGGCGATCTATAGCGCACACCTCGACGTATTGCTGGCGGCGGAAGATGGACGCGGAAAAGTGGGGATGGGCTCAACCGTGGTAGTCGCGCATTTTAGCGGTCACCACTTTGAACTTGCCTGGATTGGCGACAGCCGCGCCTATCTATGGGACGGCGAGCTACGTCAAATTAGCCGCGACCACTCGCAAATTGAAATGATGATTAGCCGCGGTGAAATTAGTTATAGCGAGGCCGCAAAACATCCCAGGAAAAACATTATTACCCGGGCAATTGGTCATGGAAAATACAGTGAAGACGATGTTCCCCTTGTGAAGGGCGCGCTCTTTCAGGGCCAAAAACTTCTGCTCTGCAGTGACGGCCTGCACGATGCCATGGACATTTGCGACATAGCGCGAATCCTGGACAGCAGCAACTCAAGCGAGCAACAGCTTGAACAACTCATAGCAACGGCCTTAGCAAACTACGGCGCAGACAATATCACTGCGGTATTGGTGGAAAGTGACGCAATACCACAAGAAAACGAGATCGTACCGACATTACCCGTCGTATCGATAGCACGCGTAGATGGCTACACCGAGCACTTTCCTGCGCAATAAAGACAAACTCACACGAATTTATTTTGTATTAAAGGAGCCAGACAATGGCCGTTTTTAAACTCTACGACACCGTCAACGCCATTGACCATATTATTAGTGCGGCCGAAACCTCGATTGGTCGCAGCCCGGAAAGCGACATTAGACTGCTTAGCTCAAGCGTGTCTCGCAATCACGGCATGCTGAAAATAAAAGACAATGTACTCAGCTATGAAGATTTTGGCTCAAGCAACGGCACCTTTTTAAATGCCGTAAAGGTCGTTGGCGAAACTGCCCTTAAAAATGGCGACGCGCTTCAGGTTGGTGACTTTGAACTAAAGGTGTCGCTAGAAGTAGATGACGACGCAACTACCTTTAATGCGCCCGATGACGCTACACAAATTGCCGCATACACACCGCCAAAAGCGGCCCCTGCTGAGCCTGCAAGCATTCAAGCAGAAACCAGTAGCGCCGACATCCCCGCCATGTGGTCTGAGAACGCAGGGCTTGAGCAGGCCTCCGGCACGATATTTTTCTCAGAAGAGCTGGCCTCAGAGGCGAGCAAAAACTATCGTGAAGGTAAGTTAGGTTTAGCGCCGATTGGAGACACTGCACGATTAGTGGGCTTAAACCTCAGCATCCAGGGAACAATTTACTCTCTGGACACCGCGAGCAAAAACGTCTGGAAAATTGGCCGGGATCAGGCAAACGTCGATATCTGCGTTTTTGAATCCAGCATGTCCGGTTTGCACGCTCAGTTAATAAATGAAGGCCCTCGCTGGAAAATCGTCAATTGGATGTCCACCAACGGCACCTTCGTCAACGAACTAAAAGGCTTGTCGACCTATCTTAAAAATGGCGACATCATCCGCATGGGTAGCGCTGAATTTGCCTTTGAACTCCCAGCACAACAGCAAAAAAGCGAAACGAAAAGCACGACCGCCGCCGCCAAGAAGAAAGGATTTTTTGCGCGCTTGTTTGGGAGATAATGGAAGGTGGGGCGATTATCTTAAACCTATTTCTAAACCAAGATTAGTAAAAACAGACCTGCATCGCGTGGCTCCTAGTTTACATATCTTTTATGCGTATTTTAAACTAGGAGATCTCACTTTTAAAAATAATGACACTCAGCGCCATCTTTATTTTAGCAACTGAATTTCACCCGGACGCCACGATTTGGCGAACCACGGCTCCAACGGTCCGTATAGGCGAAGGATCGTATACCAGCCCTTACCGGGAACCGTTGCGATCCAGTTGGCCTCCTTACCCTTCGGCGGCTTCGGACCAAAATATAGATCTACCGAACCATCCGCATTGCTAAGCAACATATCTCGCTTGCTATTTTTGCTTGGAAACAGCTGCGTTGTTTGGAGTTCTGAGCGTGTTTGCGGGTCGTAAACCACCGTTGACCAGAAATCCTTCACCGGCACATTACCTGGAATGTTTAAGCGATAATTTTTAGCACCGTCAAGGTAATTTCCCTCGTTGTCTACCGCGGCCAAGGCGTACTGCGAACCTACCCCTACCATCTTCCAAACCATTGCCGGTGTATTAACGGTAGCTTGATAGAAAAACATAGTGCGGGCATCTAAATAGCGGCCGCCTTCTCCGCCGTCTTTTAACCAGCGATAATCACCACCGACAAATCCCGTTCCCCATGCACTGTCAGGGTAGTATGCAAACTCCTCCATGCGTGGGCGAAATACAATAGCGCGGGCAGTTGCGCTGCCAATAACGGCGGCTTCGGTCAGAATTTTTTTCATTCTTGTATCAGGATTGAAGGCCTGGCCCTTTTGAATTCCTACTGCCGAGAATAGTCCGCGCAACTCCGGATCCAGCATCGACACCGGTTCACGTTCAATGACCGTGTGCAGCTCTTCATAGAACTCAAAGTTATTGGCGTGAATCGTATTCCAACTTTTCTTAGAGCCGCTTATGAATTCCATTTTTGGTGGATTTTCAGCCAGGGAAAGCGGATACACTTTAAGGCCATTTTTAAACATGGCGGTAGCGGCGTCTGGTTTACCGTCTACCAAAAATCCGCGGAGAATAAGAAGATTTACATAGCTGGTAGATTTGACAATAAAATATTTTTGGCCATTTATTTCCGCTTCAACACCAGCAGCTGTCGGACTTAGCTCACCCTCATAATCCGGCGGTAGAATCAGGTACTTACCGCCGCGCCCTCGATCAGGTCCAGGTAGACCCATATCGACAACAAACCGAAAGTAGGCATCGTTTAAGGTGCCGGGGCCAGACTTTGCTGGAATTTCAATAACAGTGGGGCCGTCTCTTTGTAAATCCAAAAAAGATGTGCAATAGACGGTGTCTGTATTCGCGGTAAGAAACAGAGGATTAGAATCCATTAACTCATCAAAGATGATCGTCTTGTTTGAGGCGTCTGCCCCCATACCCGTAATACCGCGCCTTAGACTTTCGACCGACGCGGCGGGAATGCCGCTAAGAAAGGTCTCGACGCCACGCAATAGATCGAGATTATCGTAAAGTTTATCGACCGTATCGGCGCTGGGCAAACCATCAAAAAAGCGCAGTGTACCGATGCTCGTTTTGACTTTATCCGGGGTCATTAATTGACTGGGAATTTTGTGGTTGTAGCCAGGGCTTATGTCAGCGAAAGCAGGACTGGAATAGCTTGTCGTCACTGTAAGAGCAACGAACGCGGAACTCACCAGCCTTATTATTTTGTTGAACTTATTCTTCACAATACGTTTCTCACTTGTGGTGTATACACGGCGACAAGCAGCAAGTCTGCCCTGTATACACATTCTGAAACCCGCGAAAATAGCGGCATTCAAATTCAGTATTACGATCGCTTTAGATCGGCAAGAGCCTTACCGAACAATCCCGCAAAAATAAGATCCCCAGAAACCAGGATCGCCAGGTTCAGGTTCGCCGTACCCGCAAATAAACAAGAGTAGACCACGAAAACCACCAGCAGCTTGGAGAGCAGCCCTAGCTTCACAATACTTAAATTGGCTTTAGGATTCTGCGAAACCCACCAGTAGCCGAGCCCGAACATGGCAATAGCGAGAACACCAATCAATTCATAGGCGTTGCCATTTGGAACTGGCTCAATACCTAGGCCCGCAGCAATGCCTGAGGCCCAAAATAAAATTACTGCCGCTGCCCAGTTGAAAATGGCACTCACTTTAAAAAGTAGACGAATCTGACTATCGGTCATGCTTTACACTCCTTATTTTTTTAAAATATGAATAGCGACGGCCGCCTCTTCTATACCTTGTAAGCCGCCGCCGTTTTCTTGAATGGCAAACCGTGCACCCAGCACTTGACGGTCTCCCGCCTCACCACGTAACTGAGTCACCAATTCGTATAGCTGACCGATGCCGGTTGCACCCAGTGGGTGACCTTTGGACTCCAACCCCCCTGAGGTGTTGATGGGAATACGACCACCCAAGGTAAATTCGCCGGCTTCCGCCGCTGGACCACCGCCGCCAAAGGGTACAAAACCGAGATTCTCAGATTGAATGATTTCGCCCATCGCCGAGGCGTCGTGCACTTCTGCTACATCCATGTCCTCGGGGCCAACACCTGCTTGTTCGTAGGCCTGCTTGGCAGCGAGGTGGCCGACGTTTTTATCGTACTCCTCAAGACTGCGATGACTGAAACTGCGAATCACACTGGCCGCTACTTTAATGCAGCGGGAGCGGTCTGCCCCGATACGTTTTAAACCGTCTTCGGTACAAAGTACCGCAGCAGCTGAACCATCGCTCAGTGGCGCGCACATCGGCAACGTGATCGGATAGGTAATCGGTGGCGCCGCCAATACTTCTTCAATCGTAAAGGGCTTGCGAAACTGCGAGTAGGGATTGTGCACAGAGTGCTGGTGATTCTTTGCGCATACCGCTGCAATTTGGCGCTGAGTGGTGCCCCAGGTTTTCATATGGTAGCGGCACAAGCCGGCGTAGATTGACATAAAGCGGCTGTAAGGTTTGTCTGACTCGCTGCCGGGTGGTATCTCGACGCCCTCGCCCATACGGCGCAAATTCTCGAAATTTTCATCAGCGCGAGAGACGTCCCAACCGGCCTCGAAGATGGACATCGCCTTGACCTTGTCGGGAATATTCATTTTTTCCACGCCTAGCGCAAGCGCGACATCGCAGGTTCCCGCGCGCAGGCTCTGCACGGCCAAGTTTACAGCAGAGCTACCCGAAGCACAGGCGTTTTCAACGTTGTATACTGGAATTGACTCTACGCCAATCTTGCTGAATACCACCTGCCCAGGGATAGAAATCTGCCCCTGCAATGGGCCGTTAGTCATTCCAGCGTAATATGCCACACCCAGATCTTTCACGCTGCAACCGGCGTCTTTAAGCGCGCCGTTAAGCGCTTCGCCAGCTAAATCTTCAAGACTGCGGTTTGGATGACGACCAAACACCGTCATCGCGATACCCGCTATGTAGATATCACTCATAATGTATTCCTCTCGATACGAATTGAAGCATCAGGGTGATAGCAGAGCGATCACGCGAGGATAGTGGTTTGGCAAAATCCGCGACAACCAGAACAAGGTTCTCGACAAGTAGCCAGTGAGAATCCGGCGCTTACCACGGCGAATACCATTTAGGATGTCCGCCGCACAGGTCTCTGGTGGCGTTCGCAACATGGCGTCGGCAGCCGCGGAAAAAACTGCCTCTTTTTCACTTGCGTTGCGCGATCGCCGACCCGCCTTTTCGATATTGGTTTTGATACCGCCGGGGTGAACGCAAACTGCGCGAATTCCACTCCCCTCCAGCTCCTGCCACAGGCACTCAGTTAAACCGCGCACACCAAATTTTGAGATGTTGTAAGCACCCTGAGCGGGAAAGCCAACCAAACCAAACACGCTACTGATATTGACTAAGCATCCCTCATTTTGACGGCGCATTATTGGTAAAAAGGCCTTGCAACCGTAAATCACGCCCCACAAGTTGATACCCAACTGCCATTCAATTTCATCGATATCGAGGTGTTCGATGGTGCCGACCACGGTAGCTCCGGCATTATTAAATACGAAATGCGCGGCACCGAAGTCCCGTTCAACATCCGCCGCATGCGAGTAAACAGCGTCCTTGGAGGACGCGTCTACCACATAAGCGCGATGATCGCAGTTTGCTGGCAGAGTCGCGCAGGTTTCCGCCAAGCCCTGTTCACTAATATCCGACAGCGCCAACCGCGCCCCCTCTGTGGCCAATTGCTGCGCCAGCGCGCGACCAATCCCTGAACCGGCGCCGGTTATTACTGCGACTTTTCCAGAATATATCGACATCAAATGTCCTCTTATTTATTTTTGTTCGTAATCTTAAATACGGCGCTCAGCGTCAGACCAATACAGCTCACGCAAATCTTTCTTCAACACTTTACCAACTGGGCTGCGTGGCAGAGACTCGACAAAATCGACTGTCTTAGGCGCTTTAACACTGCCGAGCTTTTCTTTGCACAATGCGATCAACTCTTCGCTGCTGACCTGACCACCTTTGCTCAACTCGACAACGGCTTTGACCGCTTCTCCCCAATCGGCATCTGGCACCCCAATTACCGCACAGTCCTGCACGGCCGGATGGCTCCACAACACTTGCTCTACATCACTGGGGTAGACGTTAAAACCACCGGTGATAATCATGTCTTTCTTGCGGTCGGTAATATGCAGATAACCATTGCTATCGATATGGCCGATGTCGCCGGTGTGTAGCCAACCATTAACAATCGTTTCCGCCGTCTTCTCGGGCGCCTTGTAATAGCCCTTCATCAACAGGTCGCCGCGCACACAGATCTCACCGCTCTCACCCGCAGCAAGGATGGCGTTGTTTTCATCCATGATTTCCACTCGAACCAGCGGATTAGGTCGCCCGACCGATGACAGGCGCTCATCATTTGCCAAGCGCTGATTAATAAAATGCTCATCGGGCGGTAGAAAGGCAATTGATGCTGGCGCTTCCGTCTGACCGTAACCACCTGTCATCACCGGGCCAAATACCTCGATGGCTTTTTTCAGTTTCTCCACCGACATCGGCGCAGCACCGTACATGAAATAGCGCAGCGAGGAAAAGTCCAGCCTTTCAATACCCGGCACATCCAGCAGACGATAGATCACCGTTGGCGGCAAAAAGAATTCCGTCACCCGTTTTTTAACAATCGCTTCCAGCAGTGGACCGCCGTCAGGCTTGGCCAGCACGACTACCTCACCGCCGCGAGCGGTACAGGGCAGAGACAGCAGACCGGCGGTGTGGGTCATAGGCGCGGCCGCCAGGTTTACCGGCATTTCATCGGCGTGATAACTACAGCTGATCATAAAATGGGCGACAAACGTCTGGGTACTGCGATGGGTGTTCATCACGCCTTTGGGCGCTCCGGTGGTACCGCCAGTAGGTGACAACATCACCACATCGTCCATATCTACCTGAACATCGGGACGCGTCACCGGCTGTGTCTGGCACCAGGCCCGCAAGTAGCTCGTACCCTCGACATTGCCATCGATACAAATCCACTGTTTGACCTTGCCAAGCTGATCGCGCACCGAGTTGATTTCTTCTAAAAACTGCTCCTGGAAGAAAATAATATCGCAGTCGAAGTTATCGAGAATTTGCGCGTTACCCTCCACCGAGCTGCGGGCGTTCACCGGCAGCCACGTCATATTGGCGCGCCACAAGCCCAAGGTACACGCCCAGGACTCCACATCGTTACCCGCCCATACCGCGCCTTTGGTGCCTGCGGGAAAGCCCGCAGCCAACAGGGCATTAGCGATTTGACAAGACAACTCGCCAACCTCGTTAAAGCTCCAGTCGCGATCACCCTGACTATAAGCAGTGCCCGTAGGATTAATCCGCCAGCCTCGATCGAAGAAATCAATAATTGCCATCGTTAAATACCTCCCTGCTTATAGTGTTTCAACTGTAGCAGTAGCAAGACCACGCTGCTCAAGGAAGCCCAGCAAGTAGCGGTGGCCGAAAGCCTTACTACCGGAAGCGAAGCCGACGCAGTTTATATCGTTGTCTAACAACTTCATCACGCCTGCGACCTGAAGAGCACCGGTGGAAATATAAGGCGTCACACCACGCACTGTTGCGCGGACGGCGGCCAATTGGCCACGACCAATTGCAAAATCAACGCTGCGCTGAATGGTTGTGCGCTCACGGGGAGGCATTGCTGGCGTCGTAGAATCCACAATTTGCTTTATCACTTCATCCTGTTGCTCAGCAGGAAGATCCTTGTATTCAGCTTCCCATTTTTGACCCAAGGCGTGGACTGTTTTCATGACCGGGTTGTCGTAGAATCCAACACCCGAAACACAGGCGCGCACCCTTGAATCTTTTTCAAAATAGATGGGCAGAGATGTGCCACCCCACGGCAGTCCAAAGACCGGCTCCATAAAATCTGGCGAGGTAAAATTAAATGACGCATCTGGTGCGTGGGGAACAAGTTCGTTTTCCCATAGATAGCAGGCTTCGCTGCGGTACATTTCAAAAATAGACGCGGTTGAACCAACTGTGACGCCTGCGCCTACTCCCCTGGGCCCGCGCGCCAAAGTCACGGTTTCAAGGGTATCGATGCCATGGGTTTCCAATGCCAGCTCAGCGGCGATTTCAACGAAGGTGTACATATACGACAAAGACGGTGACACCAGCAGACCAGCCTGACGGTACTGCTCACCAAACTGATCGCGCACATTGCGGATATATTCCTGCTCGCCAGTAGTATCGAGGTGATGGCAACCCGCTTTCAACGCGGCCTCAACTGCCACAAGCCCGAACTTAATAAATGGGCCGACCGTATTACAGACGACCTTCGCGCCTTTAAACGCATTAACCAAGCTATCGACATCGTGCTCAGCTTCAATAATTTCATACTTCGCCGACTCAAGACGAACAACACGCTGAGCCATCATCTCTTTGATACGCGCGGCACTGCGGCCAACCGCTGTGAAACCAATGTTCTGATCTATCAACCAGTCCATTATCAACATGCCGGTATAACCACTGGCGCCATATACTACTACGGGATAGTTAGCCATTTTATTTACTCCTGATTTGCAGTTTTTGGATTAGTTATGTTTCCGACATTCCTGAAAACGCTGATAGGCAAATTGCCACAGCCGTATTTTCAACACGTCGTAAGCTGTAGGCTCTACACTAAGGATTCACAGGGATATCAACTTGCTTTTTCCCGCCATGTATTTGTTATAAGATGCCAAACAGGCATAGCGAGCTAAACCAAAAATTGCACTCTCCTGCCGTATGCTTGCTATACAATGCCAATGAAAATAATAAAATTAACGACAGAGTGAGATCTAACCATGAGCAATATGCGCGCGTGGACACTGCATGGCCTTCCAGAGCTGGTGGACAAATTAGGCGGCGACTCCCGAACAATGTTGCAGCAATTCCATATTTCCCACCGCCAGCTTTACAGCGACGACGCAACGCTACCTTCGCTCACTTTTATCAAGCTACTGGAAGCCTGTGCAGAACAGCTCAACTCGAGAGATTTTGGCCTAAAGCTGGGTTATGAAATTGGCCCGGAAAGCATGGGGCCCGTCGCACTGATCGCCAAGCACTGTAAAAATGGACAAGAAGCGATACATGCAATAGTAAAATATATGCACAGCTTCTTGCCCTCATTGCAGTTTGTTTCGCAGCCTCTGAATCAAGATGCGTATTCACTAGTGTATGAGTTACAGGAAACCCAGGCGGGAGCAGCGAGACAACTTATGGAATGGAGTATTGGTGTTGGTGTTCGCCACCTGCAACTACTGATCGGCAGCAATGCGCGGCCCTACTCTATCCATTTCAGCCACAGCCCTTTGTTGCCGATTAATTTCTATCGACGCTTTTTTGGCTGCCCAGTGTACTTCGGTCAAGAGTTCACTAGCCTGGACATCCGTATTAGTGATTTAAATAAAGAGCTCACACTAAGCGATCCAAAAACAAAGAAAATACTGGCGGACTACATTGAGCGAATGACCTCGGATATCGACGGTAATTTGGAGGCGCAACTGCGCGCCTCTATTCGATCACTACTGCCCACAGGCCGCTGTAAACTGAAGGTGATTGCCGACAAGTACGCGGTCAGCCTGCGCACAATGCAGAGAAAGTTAGAAGACGAAAACATAAAGTTCAATGTGCTACTCGACGAAGTTCGACGCGAATTGTTCTTAGTTTATATTTCGGAAAAAAGCATGCCCATGTCCCGCGTTGCAGCGATGCTTGGCTATCAAGAACAAAGCTCTCTATGTCATGCATGTAAGCGCTGGTTTGGCAAAGCGCCCAATAGTATGCGAGACCAACTCGTTCAAGCGGCGAGCTAAATTCACTCGTCATGCCATACTTTCAGAAAACTCATTCTCCAGCTCTAGCAGCGCATCAATAATATAAAGAGACAGCTTCTGAGTACCCGGCACCGCATCACGACAGGCAGTAAAACCAAAATTCAACGTACCTGCATAACTCAAACAGGTGATATTAAGACACTGCCCCTGGGTAGGTGCGGAAACGGGAAAAATTCCTTCCAACTTCGCCCCCATCATATAAAGACTTTCTCTCGGGCCGGGCACATTGGAAATAACAACATTGAAGTAAGGCGACACATGTCCGCTCAGGCCTGTCGTTAGCTGCAGCAGAACGGGCAACATAAACAAGCTGGAATAGCGGGCTGCAACATCGCTGGGCAGGTTTTTAAGATGTGCGACACCCGCAGAGGCATCATTATGAATAAGCGCTAAACGACGCTTAGGGTCTGAAATATCGGTGCCTAGGCGCGTTACGATACCGCCGACATTATTACCGCCCATTTCATCGCCCGGTTTGCGCAGCGAAACCGGCACAAGCGCGGTTAACGATTTCTCTGGCAGCGCATTGGACTCCTTCAAAAATTGTCTGAGCGCACCGCTGCATATTGCCAATACCACATCATTCAAACTAGTCTCACTGGTTTTGGCCAATGTTTTCAGCCGCCCAAGCTCGATCTGTTGGGTGGCAAACCGACGTTGCCCGACAATACGTTTATTGAGAACAGAGTTGGGCGCACGCATTGGCATCAGCGGCGTTCCCTCAGCGCCATTGGCGTCAGCTCGCAGCTGCGCAAACGCCTTAGCGGTCTTGGCATAAGAGCTGATACGCGCAACCATTGAATTACTAGCTCGCGTGCTTGCCCCAGTCGCGGATTTAAGACTTGCCATTGCCGCAGATGACCACGGCGCAGGGGTGTCGGCATCGGCATCGACTGACAGCGGGTTCAACATTAACGACACTGCGCTAATGCCATCCACCAAAGCGTGGTGCATTTTAATAAAAATAGCGAAGCGATTGTTCTCCAAGCCCTCGATCACATTGCACTCCCAAAGTGGACGCCGACGATCCAGGCGATGACTGTGCAACCTGGAGATTAACATTCCCAGCTCGCGCTCACCTCCCGGATGCGGTAAAGCCAAGTGGCGCACGTGGTAATCGAGATCGACGTCGCTATCAACGACCCAGCTCGGAATGAACTTGGCGAGGGAGCCTCGCCCCAAACGTAGATTCCACGGCTCTGAAACATCGGTAGTCTCGCGGAGGCGCGCAACAAGCCTTGTCACAAAGTCGGCATTAGCATTGGCGGGTAATGAAAATATTTGCAAACCGGCGACGTGCGCGGGTGAGTCGTGATCTTCAATGTGGAGGAAGGACGCATCGACGGGATTGAGAAATTTCTTCATTATCTGATCCTGCAATATATTATTTCGAACCTTATTCCGTTAACCGGAAAATAGATTAGGCGGTGGCGTGATACTGATACTCAAAAGCGCTTAGCCCAGAGAAAAAAGGGCGCCAAGCGGCGCCCAAACTGGGAATTAAAAGAAGTAACGCACGGTCGCACCAAAGGTTCTCGGCTCGCCCACGAAGGTCTGAAATGAGCCCTCAGCAGAGCCCACCGCGCCGTCGACCGACGTCGCGATATTGGCCGGCGTAATTTGCGCATAGTAAGTTTCATCGTTGATATTCTTCACCCACGCTGACACATCGTAACTTGCATTGCGCCAACCAAGACGGGCATTGCCGACGCCGTACGCACTTTTCTCGTGACGCGGATCCAGCTCAGAGCTGTAGTTGGCTTTGTCCATGTAGCGGTAGTCCAAGCGCGCATAGAGGTCGCCCGATGCGAGGGGTTGCTCCCAGGTTAGCGCAACATTTCCCGTTAACTTCGGCGCGAAAGGCAGATTTTCACCACTCAGATCACACTGGCCCAGCGCGTTGTCGGGAGTGCGACCATAGAAGCACTGACCGCCGGTGTATTTATCATATTTGGCGTCGATATAGGCGAGATTCAGGTTCATGGTCAAAGACTCGCTGAGCAACCATGTTGAATCAATCTCAATGCCATCAACCACGACTTTCTCGGCATTGTTTACCGCAAATACCAAACCAACATAACTCGCATTTTGGAAATCTTCATACTCAGTATGGAAAATCGCACCGTTGATTCGGCCGCGGCGATCCAGCACTTCAGTCTTCCAACCAAATTCAAGATTGGTGATATCTTCCTCGTCGAAGCGGCGGATATCTGCGGTCGCACCGCCGTTCTGCAAACTGTAACCGCCTGCTTTAAAGCCCTTGGAGATCAAACCATAAAGCATGGTCTCGTCGTTCATAAAGTAGCTGATATTCATATTGCCGGTGACAGCGGACCAGCTATCATCGTCAGCAAAATTATTACCATCTGGGGTGAGCGAGCAGACTAGATTGCGATTCAGCGGGGGTACACATCCCGCCGCGGACGTCACATTACTCTGCGCAATGCGCGCATCTTTTTCTTCATAGGAGTAGCGCAGACCGGTAGTAAACTCGAGGGTTTCGCTAAGCGGAATTGTTGCCTGACCGAACAAGCCGAGACTGCTAGTATCTTGAACGGCATAAAAATCACCGCGATCGCCCTCAACCCCAAACACAGGAAGATCCATTGGGGTCGGCACACCCAACACCACCTCGGCCACCGCGTCGCCATACTCTTCTATGTCAGATTCGAGCAGGAACTCGGGCCGGCTCCTATCACCGCGCTCCAGGGTATTATCGAGGTAAAACATTCCCGCTAACCACGAAACAGTGGCGCCATCTTCCGAGGCGAGGCGAAACTCTTGGGAGAAAGAGTCTCCCTTTTGTAAATCGTTAAACTTCACCAGATTCAGTGGCAATTGCTCGACACCATTCAAGCGAACGTCCACTTCATAATCTTCAAAGGAACTGATCGACGTGAGGTTGAACCCTGCACCCGCGTACTCCAGCGTCAATACGCCGTCGTCGGCAGTCTGGTCGAATACCGAGCGATCCGATTGCTCAACAATACGGTCTTCCGGATTATTGTTGCGGATTTGCGCGCCGGCCTGCTGGACAATAGCCACCTGGGAAGGGCTTGAATAGGTATCACCCATCATCGGGTTCATGTCTCGCTTCACATGACCAATGATCAAACGGGCGGTTAAATTTTCGGTCGCGTCGAATTGCAATTGACCGCGCAACGCCTTGCCGTCGAGGTTGTCGAAATCTTCGCCAAGACGATTTTCTACTAATGAATCGCGACGTGTCGCAGATACACTAAAACGCGTGCTCAACCGGTCTGAGACCGGCACATTAATCGCCGCTTTCACCGCCTGAAAATTATCGGAACCCAGGCTGCCCTCTACCGACCCTTCTAGATCCTGAGTCGGCCCCTGAGTCGTAATGCTGACAACACCCGCACCGGCATTCTTGCCATAGAGCGTACTTTGCGGCCCCTTGAGAACTTCAACCGATTTCACATCAACCAAGTCCCCCAGCCCCAGTCCTGAGCGAGACCGGAACGCACCGTCGATAATCAGCGCAGTGTCGGGTTCAAAGGTTGGAATATTGCCTTCGTTACCAATACGACGAATACGGAAACTCGTATTTAGCGGCGAAGCATTGGTTGTCACCATCAAGGAAGGCACCTGTGCGGCGATATCACCCACGTCTCTAAAACCGGTATTAGAAAGATCATCGCCGGAAATGGCGCTGACCGACACCGGCACATCCTGCATACTTTCAGTTCTTTTCTGGGCGGTCACCACCACCTCTTCGAGCACGAGCTTTTCCGCATGGGAGAGCGACGATACCAGTATGGTTGCGGCGATAGCGCTTAGTCGAAATCCGTTCATTATTGTCACCTAGATTATTGATGTTATCGTAGTAAGGAGCGCCCGATTTTGGCAGGCGCCCGCCGTAAAATTTGCTTAATAGAACAAGCGCAAGGTAACCCCAGCCGTGCGCGGCTCGCCGATGAAGGTCTGATAGCTGCCTTCTGACGCATTGGTATAAGCATCCACCGTGGCAGTGGTATTTCCGGGTCCAGCCTGCACAAGGTAGGTTTCATCCGTCAGGTTTTTACCCCACAGAACGATGTCGAAGCTGTCATTGCGCCAACCGAGTCGACCGTCAAGCAAGAAGTAGGGGTCTTGCATATGGCGTGGGTCGCGATCGGAGCTGGGCAGGTTATCGCCGGTGTACTGGTAGGACATACGAGCGTAGAAATCACCCTCGAAAAGCGGCTGAGTCCACTGCGCAATCAGGCTGCCTGAAAACTCCGGCGCAAATGGAATTGCCTCGCCATCAGCACTACAAAACTGGCCATTGTCGGGCTCAGCGGAGTAGTGGCATGGCCCAGCACTGTAGCTCTCGTAGCGCGCATCAAGATACGTTGCTGCGGCGGTGAGAGTAAGATTTTCGGTGGCTAGGAAGGTTGTTTCTAACTCAAGGCCATCGACGACAACCTCTTCTGCGTTGTTAACAATAAACTGCAGGCCAACAAACGTCGCGTTCTGATAGTTCTCATAACTAGTGGAGAACAGCGCGGCATTCAAACGCATACGGCGATCGAACAGCTCGGACTTACCGCCAATTTCGAAATGAGAAACCTTTTCCTGATCGTATTTACGCTCGGAGTCGCCGTCGAACTCGCCAAACTCAAGGTTGAATCCACCCGCTTTAAAGCCCGTCGATACGGTTGCATACAGCAGCGTGTCTTCTACCGGAAACCAGCTTAGCGATAGCGTACCGGTTAGGTCGCTCCACGAGTCATCGCCGGCATAGTTATTATTGAGCGGTGTTAACAAACAAATAAAATTAGTGTTGAGGCTGGGCAGGCCCAACAATGGATCCAAATCAATTTCGTGTGGCGGCAAGCAGGTATCCAGCGTCATTTCCCGCTCATTATCGAAGGTGGCGCTCTTCTCCTCATAGGAGTAGCGAATCCCCGTTATCAACTCCAGATTTGAAGCTACCGAATAAGTGCTGTGCAAGAAGACACCTAAAGACTCGGTGTTCTGCGTACCGGTGAAATAGCCTTTATCGCCAGGCGATCCTACCAGCGGAATACCAGGCAGTAAGGTGGTGAGCAAATTACCCAGCGCATCAAAAATCGGAACCGCCGCGTCCGGGTTACCGGTTAAATTACGCGCCAGCTCCGCACCCACTGCGGTACCATACTCATCGGCATCGTCCAGCAGCTCGAACTCACCCTCATCGGAATCGCCACGGGTATAGTCACTATTAAAATAGAACGCACCGGCAATCCAGCTAAACTTATCCGCATCGTTATTGCTGATTCGTATCTCAAATGAATTTGATTCGCCTTGCTGCGAATCGAGGAATCGCAAAATATTGTAGGGCGTTTGCGAGACCGTGTTGTAATCCAAATTCGCTTGGTACTCTTCGTAAGTGCCCAACAAATTTAATGTAATATTGTCGAACTCGTGCTCAAGCGACAGAGTGAAATCACTGGAGTCTTGCAGGAAATGGGTCGGCTCAACCTGATTAACGGTATTGTCGTAGGCGTCGTTCGGCGCCATGTCGCCTCGGCCCAGCTTGCTGCGGATATTGTTTAAGATATTTAAGTGGGTCTGACTATAGTGAATATCACCCATGGTGGTATTCATATCGCGATCGGCAAAACTGCCGATTAAGCGAATGCTGCCAACGGCACTGTAATCCCACTGAAGCTGGCCACGAATGGCGATCTGATCTAGCTCCCGACCATCTTCTCCGCTGATATTTTTCTGAACAGGATCGCGCTGGGTGCCAGACACGCCCCAACGGGTATACAGCGAATCGGTAATTGGAATATTGATCCCGCCTTTAAACTGACGAAGGTTATCAGTGCCGGCGGTTAATTCCAGCGAGCCCTCAAGGTCTGGCCCCGGCCGCTTGGTATTCACACTGATTACCCCAGCGGTCACGTTCTTGCCGTACAGCGTGCTCTGCGGCCCTTTAAGAATTTCAATCGACTCGACATCCACAAGCTCACCCAGCCCGAGACCGGAACGCGACTTAAATGCGCCGTCAACAAACAAGCCGGTTGCGGGTTCAAAGGTGGGGATATTGCCCTCATTACCTATACCGCGAATACGGTAGCTGGTGTTAAAAGGGCTGGTATTAGTCGACACAACTAATGAAGGCACCTGCATCGACAGATCTGTCATGTCGTTGATACCGGCATCTTGCAGCTCTTGCGCGCCGACTGCAGTGACGGCGACAGGCACGTCCTGCATACTTTGTGTACGTTTTTGAGCCGTAACAACCACCTCTTCCAGCATGGGAGCGGCCGATACTGCGCTTGAAAGCAGTACTAGATTCAAGGCAGAGCTAGTAACGAAAAGCCGGTCAAGGCTGAAAGCTTTTTTTATTTTTGAGGTCATTAGGCACACCATAGGAAAGAATAATCTGGTATGGCGAACGATACGGATAGGAAGGATTTTGAACTTGTTATTTCGCGCCAACTTTTTGTGACTACCCGCCACATGATTGGCGACTTCACACGTCAGCAGTGACTTTGCTTATGCCATCGAATCTATTCAAAACCTATGGGTTTTCGTTAAGCTCGTCTTATACCCGGTAGCGACTATAGTGATAGCAATACCAAATTATACTATCGAGTTTCTTTAGTGGGACGTTAATGAACTCGCTATAAACTTGAAATTCAATCTCTCAGAAAGTGCGCTACTAAAGCGTCTCCGTGCCTGCTATTAATAGTCATCAGCTAACTTATTTATGAGTCATAGCCAAGGTAGAAATAGACAATGTAGCGGCCATTTCGCGTGCCGCGCCCCAAGAACGTTTTTGCTCCAACTTGCCGAACCTCATCGCCAGCACCCAAAATTGGATAGCTGATTATGGTGCTCGGCCTCCCATCCACTCCAAGGCCGTGTGATAACGCGCCACGTAGCATTGAAAAGCCAAAGGGCGTGACTCGGTTGTAGATACAAGACGAATCAAGGTGGATATTCTTTCCCTGCCAAATCAGCTGTAGCAGTGCGTTCACAGCTTGTCCGATTCGAGTTCCCGAGAGAACCAGAGCGCCACCACGGTAAACGCCGGAAGCCATTTCCGCTGCGGGCGCAGATGCAAAGCAGCTTTCCAGCTCACTAGCTCTCATTAATTTGAGCCCGCGAACATCAATATTCATGGTATTAGCCAAGCTCAATATTCCCTTTCAACATACACCAGCGGTTTCGACCGACATTCGCTCACTATCAATAGCGCCCGTGATAGATTGCCGCTTAGTTTGTAATAAGAGCAGCAATCTAAATAGCCACCTAAGACTCACGCAGCGGGCTGATCAGCATAAACATCCTCGCTCCACTTCCGCATAAGCTCTATGTCATCATGCTCGAAAGTAAGTGCATACCAAGGTGACAGGTATTCCATCATTCTGAATGTCATCAGACGAAACAAGCCCGGTTTAAACCACTTATAGTAAAACAAACCGAAACGATCCTTCAGGGTAGGCTTGTAACCGAAACCTTCAGCCATGATATCCATCGCATCGGTAAGCATAGAAAAGACATACCTAGCCTGATAAGCGGTTTTCAGACGATGCCAATAGTTGTTATGTGCGAAATAGCGGTACTGATCGTGGCTTACTGCACCATGCTCGGCCTCTTCCAAAAAGTGCCAATGGAAAACTCGAGCTGCCTGTGCATGCATATCATTGCGCATTTCAGGACACTGGAACCAAATTTTGGCGAAAGAATAGAGTGAATGCTCCCCCGCCGCCACGACACCAAGCATACCCACAGCGTCTAGACCTTTGGTCATCTTGCCGAGAACTTCAGCAAAGTTTTCTTGAACAGCCTTAATATTATAACCTTGAGATTCCAAACGCTTATTTAGCTTATTATGCACAGAAGAATGTAGCGCCTCTTGGGCAACCATATCTCGAACATCTTTCAATAGCTTGTCATCGTCTTTTATCGTTTCAAGCGTAGGTAATAGCGCTTTAATGAAAAAACTTTCTATCGGCGTAGCTCCTGCCGATATGGCCGCCCACAAATAGCTGATAAGCGGATTACCACCTTTTACAAAATCTGCGGGAACCTCAGAGAAATCCCAGCGCAGATCTCTGCGAATCGGAATATCAAATGGCGTTTGCGATAGGCTTGACGTATTTTTCGGGTCAGTATGTTTCATTTATCTGAACTCCAATAACCTTATTAATTATTTACGACTTAAATAATGTCACTCATCCGTTTTTATATGAATGGTCACATCGAACAAATGCTTGGTCATACCGCCGCCTTAAAATGACCTTATATCGAGACACCAAACAACCAAACAAGTTGAGCGACACCTACTAAACCGCCAAGAACACCGCCCAAAAGTACAATTAACATCTGATCTTGCTCAAAGGCAGGTAATAGAAGTTGTTGAAATTCCTTGGGGTTCAGAGCTGTCATCCGCCTAGCGATCAACTCGACTATCGGCTGCGCCAATTTACGATTTGCATCGGGGCTATCTATGGTTTCGATAATGCGATCAGCGGTGTACTCAACTGATTTCTTTTTCAGCTTTTCAAACCCATCTACGGTTACCGCCATTTGCGCGGCGACTTTCCCCAACATATTCTTATCTAAGGCCTTTCTAACATGGCGATGCACAATTCGGTGAACCTCCATGCTCTTTGGCCCTTCCCATAAATAGTCCATAAATGCCTTGGGGCTCATGAAGCTACTGGTAAAAATCTCGGCGAATTCCCTGCTGACGACAGGCTGCCTACGCAAGTACAAACCTTGCAGCTTAAATGGGCCAATCATGATGGGGTCGGCGGGATGCGCGATCATTTTGAGCGCGATCCAATTGGTGCCGGCACCAACAAATACGCCGAAAACTGGCAGTACCCATACATACGGGTAGAAATACCATATCAGTGCCTGCACACACCCTAATGGAAAACCAAAGAGCAAGCCGGAACGAATCACAAAGCGCAACTCACTACCGGCACAGCGAAGAAACAGCTCATTGAGTAGTTCAGGATTATCTCGTACTTGATTTTCAGCAATCTGCGCAAAATCAACTAGCTGATCGGCTCGACCGGCAAACTCTGCCAATATGCCTTTTGCTACTCCGGGCAGCTTTTCCTGTACCCGGTTAAAAATCATCTTCTTTACCATTTCCGGTGTGTACTGCCACGCCTGGATGTTTTGGTCTATTAGTATTTCGTCAATCCAATCATTAATATACGGCGAGATTAACGTTTGTATCTTTTCGATGGCGTCACCATCGTCAAGGGCTGCGACAACCTCCCTGGGAGAACATATTTTTGCGATAGAGATGTTCACCAAATTTCGCGTGAGGCGAATACGCAGCCGGGGAATAATCCCCTGCCAGCCAAAATATTGACCGATCCCAACAAAGTTAACAGGGTAAAACATCATTTTTATGCCGAGCAAATTCGTCAACCAACCCACACCTGCGGTGATGGGGGCAATAACTAAATAGGGGATTAACTCACTCCAGGACATAACTATCTCCGAACACCTCGACATTGCAAGAGCGTACTGCAAGGTCGACGAAATAAAATTCAATTGAATAAAATAATGGGGAAGATAGAGAGATACGCCCCCTTAAATGGGGAGTCTTATGATTTATATCCAAGGCTAACGACGTTCGTTTGCGATGCTTATTGATAAAAACAAACAAGCTGCCGCGCTAGCGATCTCGACGCCCCCTGCAATCAGATGAGGATATGACACGTGCACCTCAACAAAAGAAGTTACAAAGCGAACACTGCCAACCGATATAAATATTATCGCCAATAGCAGCAGCGAAAACGCAATATTCTCTCGTCTAAAAATCTGCACAAACAAAAACAGCCCCAACCCCACCTGAAACCCACCGTAGGTCGCGCGAACATCAATCAACGCATCGCCGTCTAGGTTAAACTGTCCCGTTAGCGATAAAACTTCGACCGGAACCAATAAGTAGGCAAGACCAATTAACATCAACATGGTGGCGACTAAAGCCACAATGCTACACCCGACTTTGTCTAGACTCATGAGCGCTCTCCATCACGCTCTTGAATAAATTCCGACTGTTGATTTTTTATTTTTTCGTCGCTCACCAAGGCCTTAAGTTGCTTTAAAACATCATACGGCGACTCAATAGAGAGCGAATTAATCAGCCAAGATGGTAGTGGACCCGCGGGATCGAGATGCACTGTGGTTGAAATTTCTACCAAGCCCCCCGCAAGAGGCGTCAACCGCCAGTCATTGACCGCTTGGGTAACCCGCACACGGCCCCTCACAGGCCCTAACAAATCTCGAGTGGCAACACTGTGCATCGTGACAACCAGAGATTCCGGATCCTGCTGCCAAGTCACCCTATTTACCATGTCACGATCGGAAACGGGCCAAGGCATCTTACTGTGAAGATAGACCAACTCTTCCTCTGCCGAAACCTGCTTAAAGAGATATGAGTCTCCGCAAAAACTGTCCCAACGCGGCCTCAATGATGGATCGCGTAATAACGTAACAAGCTTACCTAAACTACTTTTTACTGTCGTTACACCCCTTACCGCATTAAGCTCCGAGCCAGCCACAGGTTTGGTATACACTCGAATATCATTCTTTTCGCGTGCAAGAGTCCACTCATCGCCGTAGGCGTACCCAGCAGCGACAAAGTATAGAAGTAACGCCAAGGAAAATGAGGCCGACTTTAAAAAATGCCTTTGAATCAAGTATGTCATACGACCTCTGACTAACCACAATTAGATGAATACCGTGCGCGGGCTATAGATACAATATTGCCGACAATAATAAAGAGCCACACCCTCGGGAAGAATGGTTATTGTGGCCAAATCCTTGGTCAAACATGCCCCCCATCGCGGGGGGAGGCTAGCGTACCGCACGATGTCAAACTTGGCTCTCTGAGTTATTAAAATAACAAAATCAACATCGCTGGAACCGAGATGACTATACATAATCCCGCAATATCTAAAAGACGTATCGGAATGCTTGTTGCCGTAGCACAAAGTTGCATGATTCTATCTAACGCAAGCTATGCGCAGACTGACGAGGGAAAAAAACCGCAGTCAATGCGACTCGAAGAGGTGCTTGTTACCGCCCAAAAGCGCTCTGAAAATGTCCGCGATGTGCCAATATCCTTAGCCGTAATGAGCGGTGACGACATGCGCGACGCCGGCATTAAAAGCTTCAACGATATGGCGCGCTTCATGCCAAATATTTCCTTAAACGACAGCTCTAGCTCTCTTTATGTACGAGGCATAGGCTCGCCGGAATTAAACCCAGTGGGCGAACAAGCTATCGCCTTTATTCTTGACGGCGTGTATTTGCCACGTGGCGACTACCTCAAGCCCGGCTTTATGGACTTGGAGCGTATTGAAGTGCTTAAAGGTCCGCAGGGAACACTTTTCGGTCGCAACGCATCAGGTGGTGTTATTAACATTACCAACGGCCAGCCCTCAGAAGACGAATGGATAGGCTCAATCACCGCAACAGGCGGTGAGCGAAATATTCAAGAAGGTGAGGTAATGCTCTCCGGTCCAATTTCGGATGATTTCTCTTTCCGCTTTGCAGCAAAACGTCGCACTGAGGATGGCAGTACCTACAGTGTTACCGACAATGAAACCCTCGGTGACCGCGACCTTGAGCAAACACGACTCATTCTGCGCTACAACCCGGAATCTAACTTCGATATTACCCTAGGCGCAACAATTTTCGACTACCGTATAGAAACCTGGCTTGGCAATGAGTATCACGAATATCCCTCTGACTTAGGTTTGGTGGTTGGTACGCTTGACCCTAAGCTAGAGACAAATCTTGATCGCCGCACCAGCGCACCCAATGACAATCAGTATGACGGCAACGGCTATATGATCCCGCTGACCATTAACGTTGATATTGGAGACAGCACCCTAACCTCAATAACGGCAATTGCACAACTGGAAGACAATCAGGGTGGCGACGTCGACAATACCGCAGCCGATATCGCGGCACTTCCGGTGCATATGAAAAACAGTCAAATCAGCCAGGAACTGCGCTTCACTTCAGCACCCGGCGACTTCGAGTATATTGCGGGACTTTATTACTTCAAGGCTCAGCAAAACACAGAACTTACCTTGCCACTTTATTTGGGTGCTAACACAGTATTCACATACCTTGGGGATAACCTACTAGGCGACTCCCTCCCCATTGTCGGTGATATTTTAGGACTAATATCTCCACTTGTTCCTACAGGAAGCTCTGGAGATCAAATCGACGCACTACTTGAACTTAATGATATCGATACAACGTCTGCCGCGATATTTGGCCAAGCCAAATGGCAAATGTTTGATGAACTAGCCCTGATAGTCGGTGGTCGATACTCTCGCGATGTCAAAGACGGCTTCTACGGTGCCTATTCCACTGGGCCCGCACCAATCTTTCCACTGATAACGGGTGTGGATTTTGAAGTAACAGCCAAAGTGATTGACACGGACTTCTCACCAAAGGTGTCACTAAGTTGGGAACCATTTGAAGAGGCGACTTTTTACGCTACCTATGCGCAGGGTTTTCGGGCAGGTAGCTTCAACAACGGCGCAACCTACCCAGACAAAGTGTTATTCGACGCAGAATCTTCTGATACTTACGAACTTGGTGTCAAAACCGAATTCCTAGGTGGGGCCGCAAGACTGAATGTCGGCTTGTTCCAAACCAATTACCAGGATTACCAAATAAGTACCTTTATTGGTTTAGGTTATATAACGTCTAATGCCGAGGAAGTTGAATCCAGAGGTGTCGAGGCAGATGGTACCATCATGCTTTTACCCGGCCTGATTTTAAACGGCAACATCGGCTACAACGACGCAAAATACGTTAAGCACACCAATGGTGGCTGCCCAACAAAACCGGTTTCACAAGATCCCGGTGCTTTGCTTGGTAGCGCCACCAACAGCAATGCGGTGTGTGACCTCAGCGGCCGAGACTTACATCGTGCGCCCAAGTGGAACGGCAGTATCCGTCTCGACTATGTGTTCGAACCGTTCAACTGGGGTGTCGATTTCTTCGCCGGTGTTGACGCAACCTTTAAGGACGACGAGCTATTCGACTCTGACCTTGATCCGCTAGACAGCCAGGAAGCCCATTGGCTTTACAACGCCCGTGTTGGTATTAAAAGTCAGCTAGACACATGGCGCGTTGAAGTTCACGGCAAAAACCTAAGCGACGAGCTGATTAAATTGTGGAGCGGTGATGCCATCCTGGCCTCCGGCGGACACTTTGCCAGCACCAACAATCCGCGCTATTTCTTTGCCACGGTATCCTATCGCTACTAAAGCTTTGCTATGTAAATAGCCGACACCATCGTAACTGGTGCCGGCTATTTACGAATTTAATCTGTACTCTGCAGCTCTAAGCGCAACGACAAAGACTTTACAGCCAATTTAGTCAATCCAAATTATCTTATCCGCTTACCATAGCATTTCTAGCTCCCAAGTTTTCTTATATACGCCTAGGTAGTAATCTAGCCCCATGACAAAGAAAAAATATCGCATCGCAATTGTAGGAGGCTCCATCGCCGGTTGCAGTGCGGCAATTGCCCTCGGTCGAGATGGCCACGATGTTCGAGTTTTCGAGCGGTCGTCCAAGAAGTTGCAGGATCGAGGTGCTGGCATTGTGATACCAGCACCGTTGTTCGAGTCCCTCAAACAACAGCAATGGTTAGACAAAGACACCCCACATACCCAGCTAAGTGGTATGAGCTATAGAATAAAAGATACAAATAATGATGAAGGCCGTTCAATATGGCACCGCCCCCTTGACGCAGTTGCAATGCGATGGGGCCACCTTTTTGCACAACTAAGAAAACGAGTGCCTGACCAAAATTACGTCAACGGCATTGACGTTCTAGACATAAAACAGAATGAAGAGAATGGCCAAACACTCACATTAAGTAACGGTTCTATTTATCACGCAGGCCTTGTGATCGCAGCAGACGGAATCCATTCCAGCACCCGCGATCTCGTCAATGGCCCAACAACAATTAACTATTCGGGGTATGTGCTGTGGCGCGGGCTGCTAGACCAAACATCCACGCCCGCACCGCAAAACGATGTTCTCTGGCACCCATACAACGGCGGGATGGCGGGCTGCTATATCATTCCGACGAGCGAACACTCGACCGCAGCGCAAAAACATACCGTAAACTGGGGAATCTACGACAAGGTCGATACCGATCTTTTTAGCAAACTATTACCCGACGCAAAGAACCCTGAAGCAAGCTCGGCACACTCACTAAATGATTTTGCCAAGGAGCATCTGCGCAACTTACTGAATAAGAATATCCCCGCCTTGAGCGCAAACTTGTTTCGCCAAACCTCGGCCCCTTTTGTTCAAGCAATTGTCGATCTCGATTCCGAGACATTAGTCACTAGCAACATTGCGCTTATAGGAGACGCCGCGGCGGTACTTCGGCCACACGCCGCCTCAGGGGCGGTAAAAGCCATCGACAATGCCCTGAGCCTTGCGAAGGCATTGCAAAGCACATCATCAATCTCAGACGACTTAAAAAACTGGCAGCAGCAAGAATTACCCAAACTTAGACAGCAGGTCGCACTCTCCAAAACCCTCGGTGAGGGGCTAGTGACATCGGCACCGCTTTGGGCTGACATGTCTGAAAACGACATGGGTCAATGGTGGCAGTCAATGCTAGAGGGTAAAAACTGGTATATGAAATAAACTGAGTGGATCAGTGCTTGTTCAAGTACTGCTGAATAAAAAAGGGGGCATACGCCCCCAAAGCAAATTCAAACACAACAAACCTTAAGCAGGCATACTCATCACATGCAGGCGAGACAAACCACCATCCACAATTAGCTGGCTGCCATTAATGAAACTGGCTTCAGCTGAAGCCAAGAACAAGGTCGCTGCTGCGATATCCTCAGGCTGACCAAGACGTGGAACCGGCGTTAGTTGCGCTACTTGCTGAAGCTTTTCAGCCGCATTCTCACCATAGGCATCGTTAAGAATTGGCGTATTAATAAGCCCCGGTAAAATAACGTTGTGACGCACACCCGGCACTGTCACCACCGAATCTTGCGTAAATTTAACCAAGGCTTCCTTTGCCGAACCGTATGCCGTATACCCCGGCAGTGAGAGCAAGGCCGATGCAGAGGATATATTTACCACCGAACCTCCAGATGCTCTCAATAAAGGGGCAGCATATTTCACATGGAAAATAGGGCCTTTTATTAACACCGCGTATTGTTTATCAAAAGCGGCTTCATTTAAGTTTTCTGGGTTTTCCATAATGCCAATTCCAGCATTATTAACCAAAATATCGAGTTGATCGATACCTACGAATAGAGCCTCTATTTCCCCCACCGAGCCAGCATCACAGCGGCGCGGCAAGAACTTTTCGCCAAGTTCCTCGGCTAATATTTTAAGACGATCAATATTTAGATCACTTGCAATAACGGTCGCCCCTTCAGCCAAGAACTGCTTTGCGATCTCGAGACCGATACCAGACGCAGCACCCGATACCAGTACCGTTTTATTTTCAAATTTCATGCTGTCTATCCTTATTATTTGCTATTAGGCCCGTTGAAAAATATGAACAAAGCCCGCACTACCAAGCCCACCATTATGTTGTAATGCGGTGCGCGCACCGGCAACTTGGCGCTCGCCAGCGTCGCCACGGAGCTGCCAAACCAACTCAGTTATCTGTGCTAAACCGGTGGCACCCAAAGGGTGCCCTTTCGCCAAAAGACCACCCGATGGATTAACAACTACCTTGCCGCCGTATGTATTTTGACCCTCGAGAACAAACTGTTCGGCATCTGCCATGTCGCAAAGACCCAAGGCGGTGTAGGTAATAATTTCATTACTCGTGAAGCAGTCGTGTAACTCAATGACATCAATATCATCAGGCCCTACCCCGGCGCTCTCGTAGGCCATGTTTGCCGCCTCGCGACTAACACCGCGAAACAGGACGTCCATGACATCACCCTCAAAATACTCAGCGCGGTCACTGCAGCTACCCTTGCCGATTAATTGAATGTCGGATCGAATGCCATGTTTACGTGCAAACGCCTCGCTACAAACCACCACGGAAGCCGCGCCACAGCTAGGCGGACATGCAAACAGTTTGCGCAGTCCACGATAGATAGGCTGACCGACAAGTATCTGCTCTTCGCTAAGTGGATCCCTAAATATCGCATTTGGGTTATGCGCAGCGTGCTTGCGGGCCTTTATGGCGATTTTGGCAAGAGCCAACTCACTGACCCCGTATTCCTTTTGCAACATTTCGGCTTGCACACCAAACATGCATACCGCTGGCGGCAACTGTTGCTCCGCATCGGTCAAACCCATCAGTTTTGCCACTGACTCACTATGGCGCGCTAACGGACTGGTTTTAGCAGGAAATACTAGATCAATTGCACCTGGGCTCATCTCCTCAAAGCCGACAGCTATCGCGCAGTCGACCGTGCCACCTTCAACAGCCTGCACAGCTAGCGCGAAGGCACTAGAACCGCTCGCACAATTATTATTAACGTTGTAGATCGGTATGCCTGTTATACCCACCTGATATAAAGCAGCTTGACCACTACAGGAGTCACCATAAACATAACCGGCATAAGCCTGTTCCACGAGCTTATAGTCGATCCCGGCATCAGTAAGCGCATTGCGCGCTGCCGTAGCGCCCATCACATCATAGCTCTCGCTCTGCCCTGGCTTTTTAAAGGGCACCATTCCCACACCAGCTATTACTACTTTATTTTTCATTCCACGCATCCCATCGCCATACACATAACTTTACTTAGCACCGATTCTATTCAAAACAGTAAACGATACGACCACCTGTAGCGGGGGCTGTCTCTTATACACATCTGACGCTGCCGACGA